>Ga0256839_1000466_pt1 | contig 52500 bp, 37 predicted proteins | sample 354166metaG_FD_185968 | JGI IMG/M metagenome (GOLD analysis project Ga0256839, IMG submission 185968) | Hydrothermal vent microbial communities from Mid Atlantic Ridge, Atlantic Ocean - 354-166 | ecosystem: Environmental > Aquatic > Marine > Hydrothermal vents | place: Atlantic Ocean: Mid... | reverse complement strand
CTCTGCACCAGCTTGATGCGCTGTGAACGTGTTTCATCGCTACTCAAGCGTTTACGAATTTTCAGTACCGTAGCCACGGTGCTCTCGCCTTCAATGGCAAAGTCATTGTCGTTGATCAGCAACACATAATCTTCGTCCAGCAAAGCGATGCCTTCTATCTTTTTAGGCAAGCTAATGCCATCGGCAAGATCGGTCATACTGTCAAAGGCCAGCGACTTTTTCAGCGGCATGGCGCTCACGCTGGCAAGGTCATACATCTGCTCCAGGGTCTTGTCTACGGCGAACTCATTATTCGCCACCGCCAGATTACTCACCGCCGCATCCAGTAAATTATCGCCCGTGTCCAAACTCACCCGGTACAGCTTAGTGACTTTACTGACACGCTCCAGCACGATCAGGTCATCTTCATCAATCGCCACCATTTCGCTGACCTTCACATTGGACTGCTTGCGGAACTCGCCATTCTTGAGATCACCACTGCCACTGTGAATGTCGGCAAAGCTCTGCGGAGTGTCCAGCTCGTACACGTATTCACCCACCGCATCACCCAGCGAACCATCCGCCAACAGGGTGTATTTCATCAGGCGCACATGACGTGAAGCGGAATAGGCCGACTTGTCTGGATTGGCCAGCGGGCTTTGCATAACAAAATAGAGAAATTTTTCATCGGGTGAAATAGTCACGGACTCAATGCCACGATTGAGTTTTCGTTTCTTCAGAATATCTGGCAAACCACCGGTAACCGGATAGTCGGCTCCGGCAAGGTCAGCAGCGACCGACTGCGGCACCACTCGCTCCATGATGGTTCCGTCGGCGGCAACATGCACCAGGCTCGGCCCGTATTCATCAGAAATCCAGAAGCTGCCATCGGCAAGCCCGGTTATGGATTCGGTATCCAAACCGCTGGGATCAAAGGCCAATGGCGCACCGGTATTGTCAAACGCTTTTTCGGTATCCGTTACAACGAGCGGATTGGTAATGCCGCTGATCACACCACTGCGACCCTTCAGAGGGATTACTTCAAGCACCGTTGCCACGAAATCGCTGGAAAGTTCAAACTTGTAAATTGCCGGTGTAAAATCGGGCAGCGGGAAAATCTTGTCGCCACTGTTACCCACACCACAAAAATCGGCAACGCCGATGACATCAAGACTATCCTTACATTTGATATTTGGGCCACGGTCAGTTAATGCGTAAAATACGTTGGCCGGATCACCCGGACGATGGTAGGCACCGCTGCCGATACCCACATCAAAACTCAAGGCATTACCGCCATTAAATGCCACTTCAGGCAGCGGAATGGAGATTACTGCGCTGCCTTCTCCGCCCTGCCAGCGACTTACCTCCTCCGCACTCTCGTCCACACTCTCGTCTATGCAACCACTCAGGCTGACACCCATAGCTCCAAGCAATGCGAGATGAACAGCAGAACGCCTGAATACATTTACTGACATGAGATACTCCCTTTAATTTCTAACGCGAACCAAAATACCGCGTGTTAATTCATTAAGAACCAGATGGGAAAATATCGGAAATTTGTGAAACAAATATGACTGGCGCATGACGATGCTGTGACATTCAACACAGCACATTCGGCTAACGTAAAATAGATATTGAAAACCTGGGATGCACTGAAGTGGCTCCCTACAACTGGACAATTTGAGGGGAAGTTAAGCTCTAACATGATTGTCAAACAAGCTCAGGTAGCTTGTGAAATAGTTTGATATTGATAGTAAACCTCATCTGGGGTTAAGTTATCAAGACCTTGATGAAATCGTTCTCGGTTATATCAGTCAAACCAATGGAGTGAACGACCACCGGCTAAAAGCCGGTGGCTTCAAGTTACGGCTGAAAGCCAGTCATTTCGCCTAAAGGCGATTTACAGCACACTGAAATCATCATCGGGGACCCGCCGCCCGACCACTATACATCGCACTAACCGCCCACCCAATTTCTCGACCTCCAGTCGAAAATGCCGCAACTGCACCAGAAACTGGTATTGTCGCAGCCACCCCAAGGACAAAGGCTACCCCGAATCGTTGCTCACTGTTGGAAGGAAAGTTTCCCGTAAACCCACTACTATCATTACCATGGCAACTTAAGCATTCTGCAAACTAAGCTGACAGCGCTGCATTTTGACCGGTAAAAGTAGTCCCCTGAGCCGATGCAGTAGTAAAATCCCCCGCGTAAACCGATCGCTGACTCCCCCCAACCGTCACCGCCGCCTGCGCCAGACCCAACGGATCCGTAAAATTCTGCGGCGAGTTATTCACATAAACAATAAGGATTCAAGCCCCCGCGAAACCCAATCGGATCACGTTGCGTAAAACGCCCCATGCCCGGGTCATAATAACGTGCCCAGAAATACATCAGCCCGGTGGCATCAGGTTCGCGTCCGGTAAAACCGAATTGGGGGATGTTACCACCACTGATCGCGTTGCCCCAACTATCGTATCGGGTGCTGGCTTGTGTTGCTCCGGCGGCATTGGTAATGACAACGGCGGAGCCCAGTCCGTCGTTGTGATAGTAACGGGTATCGGCGGTGTCAGGGGTGCTGCGGATAATCGCCTGATCCACGCCAGTGTAGTTGTAGTATGCCAGTGCAGGATGGTTTCTGGATATAATGGTGCAACAAGACCATGCGATCAAAAATTGAACCGATGAAAAAAGTTGCCCGGATGTTACGCAGACATCGCCCTTTGCTCTTGAACTGGTTTCGGGCAAAAGGACAGATGTCCAGTGGTGTTGTAGAGGGTTTTAACACCAAAGCAAAACTGACCACCAGAAAAGCATATGGTTTTAGAACCTTTCATGGGGCGGAAATAGCGCTATATCATACGCTTGGGGCATTGCCAGTGCCTGAAAGTACCCACAAATTTTTCCGAAGAGCCCAATTTTTTTACAAATAGCGCAATTGTATATCCTGGAGTAAGCCCGCCGAAGCTTCTTCAATCATATCCAATACCCGATCAAACCCCTTCGAGCCACCGTAGTACGGGTCTGGTACCTCATCATGTTCAAGGTTGGGCGCATAACTTAAGAATAAGTTTAGCTTATACTCCAGCCCTACCGGACAGATAGCCTGCAAACCCTGTTGATTATCTCTGTCCATAGCCAGGATATAGTCAAAGACCGTAAAATCCTCAGCAATCGCACGTCGTGCTTTTTGTGACGACAAATCATAACCACGCCCCAATGCCGTTTTCTGCGAGCGAGGGTCAGGAGCTTCACCAGTATGATAGGCGTGAGTACCCGCTGAATCGATCCCGATAACATCAGCAAGGCCGGCCTCCTGCACATGTTTGGCAAAAACACCTTCTGCCGTTGGTGAACGACATATATTGCCCATGCAGACAAATAAAACATTAACTTTATTCATGAATATCAATCAGTAAATTTATAAATTGGCCAAGTTAATCTAAAACTACACCTTCCGAATTGTAGCACATTGCCAACGTTGAAGAACCGGCAAGCTCAAAAGCTATCGGCATAACAAATCTCGTACTCCCCAAACCATCGAGTTTATCCAGCAAGCCGATTCAGGCTGTGGCTCACAAATTCTAGCCTGATTCATTATTTTGAGACTTCCGGATTTACCAAATATTTTAACTGGACATCATAACAACTGGGATACAAAGCAAAACAGTGATAGGAATGACAGAAATCTCTTCAATTATTTTTCGAATTTCCTCACTTGCTTCATCGCCACTAATTATTTGATTTATTCTATTTCTTTTAGACTTTAATTCTTTACGTGAGAATACTTCTTTTAATAAATCAGCACTGTCAGCTAAGGATACAATAATGTTTGTCTTAAGATCATATTCACCGCCATCAGAAAATATCACTGATTGTAAACGATCAATCAATAATTTTTCCGGTGTGGCATCCAATTCCGGGTAACTTTTCCATTTAAAAAAATAAAGGAACTTATGTTTTTTAACACGAATAATATTTTTTCACATAGCTGTGCAATAACATCCTCCATAATATTTTTTATACCTGCAAGATTGGAAACCCATAATTCCAAGGACAGTTCCTTTTTGCTTTCCTTAATTGCAGTTAAAAGCTTATCGATAGTAGGATCTTCTACCGGATCAAAATTAATAACGCGAACTAATTGAGCCTGGCCCTTTTCAATTAATATTTTATTTTCCAACAAGAGTTCCGCTAATATTGCGCCAACCACAACAAACTCTGAAAATCCGGGAGCTAAGGTTCCTTTTTTATCATCAAGAGCAAGCAATGCTAGCTCTTGATACAAAAAAAGTGACGTAGAACTACTCACAATTTAATTCCTTATTAGATGAATTCATAAATTACTCGATACGGCAGGAGTTTCGGAGTACCCGCATGAGCCAGCGTGATTCTTTGAGTGGATGATAGTCGGTTTATTGGGTTGGGTTGTCAATACTTACAAAGGTGGGTGTTTTATTACTTTTTTTGCCATAAAAAACTCGGGGTCAAGCGATCGAGCTTTACTAGGGTTTGTTAATAGCTGGCTGTAGGGTGCTGAATAGTAAAGAAAACTCATAGGGCTACGATTCTGACATCAACACTAAAATCATGAGCATTTAACGCAAAGCTCGCAAAGGCGCAGAGGACGTAAAGAAAAATATGAAAATTGCCTAATTATGTCTGAAACTCAACCGTCACCGAGCGGTATTATTTTGTCATGCTTTCAGTCCATTATTCATGTTGTGGGCGTCATTATGGCTGTGCTTCATAGGCAATGAGTACACTTTGCACTCTCTGCGCCTTTGCGAGCTTTGCGTTCATAACACGTCATTTCCCAGTGCCACGATAACGTATACCCCACTGTTGTCGCGACCCATTTCCTCTATAAACGTAATACTTGCACCTGCATTAGTGGTGAGTTTAGTTTTTGCGTGTAACAAATTGAATATATGGGGGTTTAATTTGTCCAATGTGGCTGTGAATTGTGGGTAATCAGGGACATATTTGACAAATAACCTGTTTAGTTATTTTGGCGCATTCACTCTTGTTGAGTAACATCGTCGCACCTCGACAGCCACAAAATTCAACGCACTCTACAGACTGTTCAACTGCGGATTATAGAATAATAGCACTATTAGGAAGAGCGAAATATTTTATGAAAAAAGGTTCTCGCATTCTAAACTGTATACAGGGTGGCCCAGTCTATGGGTCAGCAGAGTTCCGGTTTTTAGCAAGCACGATGGGGCTGATCATATCAACAGTACCTGTCAACTCTGATTGTTGTGTGTAATGTTTATAGTATCGTCCTATTTTTATGCCTACCCATAACCACAACAATGAAAGCATAATATTGATAACCGCAAAAGTGCCAAGATCCAGTTTGAGTAAGACGGTACCCATAAAAACAACTCCCGCCTGAATCAGGTCACCAAGCCGCCAGAAAAAGGTATCAATCGTGGTTTTTCCCAGGTATTTTGAATCTGTGCATACAGGAAGAAAAAGTGCATGGCGAGTGGTTGCGGTTATCGAATAATCTGTGCTGTTTTCAATTATTTTAACGATACGCACCACAGCAAAAATGGGGAAAAAGGCAATCAGTGCGTAGCCTATGGTAGTAATCAACGGTAGCAATATGATGGCCCCTGACACGCCAATCAACCGATAGATTCTTGAGACGATAAAAAACTGCAATAGCAAACTGGTCAAATTTACCCAGAAAAAGAAATCTGAATAAAATTCACCGATTAAGATGCCTCGTTCATCACTGGAGGTAATATCCGAAAAATGATCAACCACCATGCTCGCCAAAATATATTCGCCGAGTGAATTGACGCAATTCAGCAGTACAACAAATATGGCCAAAATCCTCAGATAAGGCAGTTTTAGCACTAGGTGCAAACCACCGAGCATGGCATGCCAATCAATAGCTGTGGTAGAACGGGTAACCCTAGCAGAGTCCCGAGGCTTGATGCGCAGAGCAAAACTACTGAGCAAAAGAATAACTGCTGCCAATAATAGCAGAGTATATGGGCCAAAAAAGGCAAACAATTCTGACGCAAAACTGGAGCCTAAAACCGCCCCCAAAGAACCACCAAAGCCGATAATTGCAAACAGTCGTTTACCTGATTTAGGCTGATGCAGATCCGTAACCAGCGCCCAGAATTGAGCGACCTGTGTGACACTGAAAATACCCAGCCAGATAAAAAATGGCACACTGATTGCGAGGCCGTTAACCCCTGCCAGCCAGAAGCCACATAATGTCACCACGAAAAAAAATGTGATTCTGTTGTAGAGTTTTTCGCCTGTAACACGTTTATACAACATGCTATACAACGGAATTACAATGAAAAGCACTAGGGCTTGCAAGGCTACTGAATAACTGCGCAGCTCTGCGCTGCCGTCAGTGAGAATAAAAGCCTCACGAACTGGCTTGAGCAGGTAATAAGCAAACAGGATGAGAAAAATCCGTAATGCCAGTTTAAGTGTGGGTCCTATTTCGTCGCTGTGTATCGTCGCAGACAGTGACATAACACGGCCAGCCAGCCGTTTTATCATTTTCTTCATTTATTTATTTATTTATTATTTTTTACTTTCAGAACAAGCAACAAAACGTAACATTTGCGAAGGGTTGATAGTCATATTATCGATACTGATCACATTGGATAAGGGGTTGATGTGTGTTTTGAGTTTGTGCCAGCGCTGGCCATCCAGCATCCAAAGTGCAAGGTTTTGTTCAATGCGCCCTCTTCCCAATTCCTGCCGCTGTGAGTCTTCCTGTAAATAGTCCAGTTGCAGATCCACGGCCCGTGATGTGAATGGTGTCCGCAACGTGACAAACCAGTTGCGCTGAATACAGGATGCGGCATCATGGCCGGGTGGCAGAATGGCAGGGGGGTGTTTTATTTCAGATTCAACGCTGAATGTCGCTGCCCCGTGAGTATCTTTCAATTTTATTGCGGCCAGCAGGTAACCATAGGCTGGTGCTGTAATTGTTGAATACTGCCCGTTGTCAGCGATCTGCTGACTGGTGGACAAGCTGACAGTCAGCGGGGGACGCAGTGGAGCGTCTGCCGGATTCCAGATGGCAAGTTCCGGATTCCAGGGTACGGTACCTGTTAAAATTTCTCGTAGATACGCATGTCGCCGCTGTACGTAATGCCAAAGGCTTTCTGTTTCTTGTGAAAAATCAATCGAACTGTCTTTGAGATAAGGGTCATCAATGCGCCCTGGCCTCAGTTTATTCGCAGTATCATAAATACGTTCACGCATGGTGGCTGGGCTGAACCAGGCAAATGTCGCCGCTGGCCCATGCCGCTCCTCACCCAGCAAATGTAACATTCGATCAATGAAACGTTGATTAAGCAGTGGATTGCGTAATGTTTTTTCTTTTAAGGGATTTGGCGCACCCAGTTCAGGAGGATAAAAATACTGAAAATTATCGTTCAGGATATTTTTAGGGAATGGTAGATGAGCATCCCAGTTACGCCCGAAAGACAGGTCATAATCCCAGGGGATCACTATCCACTTCCCACTGACGGCTGACTGATAGAGAAAGTAGTTTTTGTTATAGGTATCACCATTACTGGTCAGCACATTGAGTGCTAGCCAATTGATGACAGATTCAACGTCAAAGTGCGCTTCGAGATATTCATGAAACTCAGCAATAGGTGTTTCGGTAATGCCATCTATAAGTATTTGCAGTGGTGAGAAATCCTTATCGCGTGGCGAAAGTTTAAGCCAACAATCTTTCAGGGATTTTTCCTTATGGGGCAAAAAGTCGCCGCAGAATGCGGAGTCAGAAGGATGAAAAAACTGTCCATCAGCACCTAGTTTGTAACGTGCCATCATTTCGCTATCAAGCCATTCGGTGTGCATAAACAGCCCCGTGTAATGGTCATTGATATAAACACGCACATATTGCAGTCGGGGGCCAGGCACTCCCAGCGCATGCGCCAATTGCCAGACCAGCCATTCACGTTGCATCGAGCCATCTGTTGCCATGGCATCCAGGGATATTCTACGTTGCCCCTGCCACCGTTGCTCGCCATCAAGTTTAATGAGAATATTTTTTTTGGGGAACCGGCGGGTGAAACTCCCTGAAACCTTGACCCGTCCTTTTAATAATTGCCCGTCGTTATTCTTGATACTAACGGCAAACGAAGACGTATCGTGTGGATCTTTACGAAACAGTACGTCTGCATCAACCGGTCGCATGTTGAGATGTATGGTACTTATGCTAGTCGGCGACAAGCCCCATTGCGCTTCGCTATTTTGATGCAAGTTTTCTTTGGTTATGTTTAAGCCTTCATCGGCATGAATAGCAGCATTCAGAAAAAACAACACAAACACTCCGGACAACATCATCCAGGTGTCTCGGCAAATAAAATCAATCGATAATTTCATAGAGGTTACCGGTTCCAGTTATGGCTGATATTTACACCAACAATCAGGCTGTTGGTCACATTTCTACCCCACAGGACATGGCCTATGCTTGTTTGATAAGACCAACGCCGATTGATATGGTTGGACCATGAGACTGCGACTTTTAACTTGTCAAAATCTGTCAAACGAGTGCGGTTCTCGAATTTGATTTTTTCAGGTGATTCATTTCGGAAGGAAAAATCACCATTGATACGCACACCGACCCTGCCAACAGTTGCGATGCGGCGATGCACTGATAAATAACTGAGAAACTGATCCGCAGGCGGCCCCTGCCAAAGCCGGATCGAAGCACCTCCTTGCCAGGACCAGAGGCTGGTAGACGCTTCTCCTTTTCTGAACAACCAGGCAACACCACCTTCGATAGCAAACCGGCCATTACCCGGACGTGATGAATTATTGCGGTCATAGCCAGTCGGAATAATTGTCGTAATTTCCCAGCTTTTACCATTGCTGTATTTATCCAGTCGCCCGCGAATACCCAGAGTCAGGTCACCCATTTCAGTCAGGCTATCATCACCACAATTGGCAGAAGACGCACTTAATCCTGCAATTAGGGTGTAATAGTAGCTGTACCCGTATTCGACTTTGTGATGCATATACCAGTCACTGTTCCGGCAGTCTGTGTCCTTCAGGTCACTGCTATTGTCCCAACGCTGTTCCCCTGTTGAATAATTGAGGCCCGCCCAATAATACCCCTCTGCTTCAGAGCGCATCCAGGGGCTGGCGGCCTGCGCGATGGTTGCGCATGTCAGCAGGGCTACGCTGAACAGGGTCTGTTTAAAAAATATCTGGCGGGTTAGTCTTTGCATAAACCCGGCCCTTGCCCTGGAATTAACGCTGCACACTGCCAGGCTGTCTGAATGATCAGCTGTGCCGGTTTGTTTTGCACGGTATACCCCGAATCGCTTTCGCCCCCGGCTTGCGGTGAACTTTTCCACTTCCATATCCAGACTCCTTCAATCCATGGCCGGTTAATGGACTTCAGCCACGCTTTCATAATGACAGATTGCATATGGCTATTTGCCTGCGGGTTTTCATCGCGTAACTTTCGCCAGTCCCAGGGGTATCGTTCCCAGCCTTCAGCAGATGGCGTGCCTATTTCCAGTAGCCAGACAGTTTTATCATCCTGCTGACTAACTATTTTTCCAAGTCTGCCAATGTGCTGATCAATAACTGCACTCACCTGCCCCGCATCAGCTTTTTCCGGAAACACCGGGTACAACGTCACACCGAGGCTATCCAGTAAACCCCAGTACGGGAATTCAACAACACCCTCTATGCCATGTGCAGCATAAGTAATGTGTCCACTAAAATGACGACGTACTGCCTGAATGACCTTTGGCCAATGTTGACTTTTTCTCAGCCGTTTCATTTCAGTGCCAATCACAAAAGCATCGGCCTCATACATTTCCGCTATTCGGGCATAGTGAAGCAAATGTTCATTATAACGCTTGAACCATACCTGTTCGTCCGCGTCTGTTAGCAGCTTGATCCGTCCGGCCCAGGAGCCATCGACCAGCAATTGAGGTTTGACAACAACGTGCAACCCTTGGCGTTTTGCTTCACGTATTCCCGCAACCAGTTGCTCATCAGAGACATTGTCAGCCAAAAATAAATTCGTTGTTTGCGCATTTTTTTGCTTCATAAAAGGGATAAAGGCAACAGAATTGGCCCCCGTCTGGTGAAGTTCCTGAAGCGATGGGCAAACCTGTGGAGAATCCAGTGCTGTCTGCCTATCCTGTAAAAAATTAAACCCGCGCAGAACGGGCGATGCACAACGTGCAGTGGCACTCTGAGCAATTAACAACAGCACACAACCCCATAACAGCGGCAGATTACATAACTTACCGATCAGCGACATGTTTGAATACCCGCCAGCCCTGATGATCATAAACCCGTTGATAGCCTTTCATGCCTCGGGCATACAGGTCAGGAAAATGCTTATTGATACGATCCCACCCCCCCTGGCCCACGCGAGGGTTCGGTACGACAATATAGTCGATATCCGGCACCTGCCTGCGAACCTGTAACTTGAATGCATCTGACTGAGGCAATGCCATTTTTTCGGTATCACCACGAGCGGCAATAACACGATAGGCAGTAAAATCATCGATAAGCACGTCATCGTCACGATGCTGAGACAAAAACTGTCCTAGCGCCACATCGGCGGTATGTGCATTATCCAAACGGGCAAACAATGCGCTTTGCCAGTCACGCACAACAGGATCAGGCATCTGTAAAAAATTGTGCCAGCCTGATACCCCACCTACCACAAGCAGCAGCACAACCGCTGGAAATTTCCAGCCTTTCCGAATCTGGATAACATTCAATTCCGCCATAACGCCTACCATGACGAATGCCAGTATTTCAATAGGGCGCTCAAGGTAGAATTTACTGGTCGCAAACGCGATGGTAATCAGCGGAACCAGCATCAGCGCTAAACTTACCTTTAGATGATTTTTCTGTTTCGCGACCAGCGCCAACAGTAGAAAAACCACCGGGAAATACACCAGTAACAATGCAAAAGCCGCCGCCAATGGCGCGAACCATTGACCACCATACTGAACCAGCCAAGGCGAATCAGCAGCATGTTGCCACCCCCCAAGAAATGCAGAGCCGGGTTGATCAATAAAGTTGCCTACCCTGCCCTCAAAGATCCAGCCAAGATAACCCCATGTCAGCACTGCCACGCCTAACGGAATAGCAATGACAATATACACACTCAAAGGTGCTTCCAGAAAAATTCGTCGTGGTGCAATCAATGCAAAAAAAGGAAACAGGGCAATAAATACAAATAATGCCACGGCATCCACAAAAAACAATAAACCCAGCGACAAACCCAACATAATAAAAGAGCGCAGGTCAGCCTGAAAATTCATCCGTAAACAGGCAAGGTATATAAAATAAAAGACCAACAGGGTGAACGCAATATGCCCACCTGTCGTGGCCGCCCACAAAACCGGTGCCTGTAACAACACCAGCATAAGCAATAAAACACGTTGCCATAATGCAAACTCCTTATGGCGTAACTGGTGATTCCAGATTGTCAGCAATACTGCGATGAGCAAACCGGACAATAGATAAGGTGCCGCACCCTGCGAGTCTGGTGACAACCAGGCAAACGGCAGCAATAAATACAAAGGTAGATGCGGCGCACCCAAGCCAAGATGCTCAAGACGAAACCGCTCTGCATCCAGAACCCCCAGGACTTTTGTCCAATCACGCAATGCCAGTTCATGACTAAAATTGTTCCCGGTAAGCCAAACACATAAACCGGTCAACAAAAGACCAAGCAATAGCAACCAAACAAGATCAGCCTTCTGCCTGCTTACCCTCATTGCGACAATACCATTACGATGCATCAGCCTGATCATTTTTCTTGCGCGGGTCAGTATGCAAGAAACGGGTCAACCCATGCGTGGTTTTTTCCCAGTAAAAAGGTTTATGAATAAGCTGCCAAAGCGCTTTATAGGCCGCAATCGACATCAACAACCAGTAAACCGGAACTGTCAGTGCCCAGGGTATAAGATGATATAAGTGACGTTTGAAAACACACAGCGTTGAAAGATAGATCAACAGCCCGTTACCTAGCAGCAAACTGAACAAACTGGCGTACAGAATAAGGGATGGAAAAATAACATCCAGCATATGAGTCTGGGTATACAGCCAACTAAAATACATTATGTAAAGAATGGGAGCCAACAAACAACTGAGAACGGCCCCACCGATGAAAAACTGAAATCCCCAGAAGCCAACATGCCCCAATGATTTATACAAACGGACAGGGTGCCGCATATGCACGAGATAAGTTTGCATATAACCTTTGATCCAACGTGAACGTTGTCTGATCCAGTTACCCAGCCGGTTGGTGGCTTCTTCATAGGTTGTCGAATTGACAACACCCACATGATAATTCAGCTGCGTCAAACGAACACCCAGGTCTGCATCTTCGGTGACATTATAAGGATCCCATGCATTCACTTTTTTCAAAACCTGGAGTTTGAAATGGTTTGAAGTACCCCCTAAAGGTATCGGTATTTTCAGTGCTTCAAGTGCGGGAAGATAAAAATCAAACCAGAGAGAATACTCCAGCGTAAACATCCGTGTGAGCCAGTTTTCATTGGCATTAAAATAATTCAGGCGCGCCTGAATCACCGCTGTATTTTCTGGTGCCTTACGAAAAGCGATGACGGCTTTTTTTAACTGGTCACGTTCAGGTTTATCCTCAGCATCATAAACCGTAACCAGTTCGCCGCGTGCAAAGTGTAACGCATAATTACACGCCTTGGGTTTGGTTTTAGGCAGTGATACCGGAACACGAATGATTTCGAAAATACTTTCCAAATCGAGTTTCTTGGCCGCAGCAATCGTTTCCTCATCATCCTCTTCAAGAATCAGTTTGATATCCAGTTTTGAAAGCGGATAATCAATATTTCTCAGTGACTCAGTAATTATTGGTAACACACTGGGTTCTTTGTACATCGGGACAAGAACGGTATAGAAAGGCAGGTCACGATCATTGATCGCACGGACTTCTTCATCCGTAACTTTGACATCAATGTTTGCATGGCTGCCAACCCATGCAAACACCATGCGTAAACCAAAATTCAATAACATAAAAACACTGATAAACAGATTTACCAGAATCAGTGTCGTAATTGGCCAAAGCGTGGTAGACACAATCATCACAGATAACACACCATATATCCAAAACAACTGCGCGCGAGTGAATACCTCGCTGGCTGAGTTCACCGGTTGCCGTCGAGCCAGCTCATTCACTGCCCGGTCACTAAAATGACTATCCGCCGTATTTTGTGTTGACCATATAATGTCAAACTTGGACGTTATGACATAATCATACGCACCACCGCTATGTTCATCCATATATTCAAACACAGCCGATGTCGGATCAGCCACCGCAAACAGGGTGCCTTCTCCCGTCTTACGCAAAGGCAACACGAGCAATTCTGTATAACGAGTCAGCTCCGCTTCCTGCCACAAACTTTTATCCGGGCATTCCTGAAAAAGATCAACAAAAGGTTTTTGGTACTGAATGGCCAGCGTACGATAAAAATCCTGGGCACGCACCCAACCTTTGGAGAGCAGGATATCCCCCAGGCGTGTCCCCCATTTTTTTTGCAGCTCAAGCGCAGTATCCAGCTGCTTCTGTTGAAGCAACCCACGGGCAAGCAACAACTCCCCAAGGAGAGTGACATTATCGGTTGCGTCATTCATAAAAACTGTTGAGCCATCCATAGTCGCTCTCGCTACGATTCAACTGATTAATTTAGGATTATTGGTTGTTGCTTTGTTGCTTTGTTGTTGGCGTCGGCGTCTAAATAAATAAGCAATAATCAGCGTCAGGATCAACCATACAAAAACCATGATCCAAAAACGATATTCACTGATGCTTACCAGCCAACTGCGAGCCGATGGATAATGTACCCTGGCTAACGTAGGCTCCGTACTGTTCAGACTGAACAGCAAACCATTCCGATCCGCAAAAGCAACATCATCTTCATTAAGGAACAATCTGCGCACATCCGGATAAGGGTCACTGTCACCGGAACGTAACCATAAACCGTGTTGGCCATGGCTGGTAACAAGCTGCGCAATTGCAATGCCCGACAGCTCGTCCACTGTCAATAAGGATGCCCCCTTTCGATCCCGGATATCAATAACACCCTGATCAAAACCAACCGGTGCATCTAATTCTGAAAAGGTCACATCACCGACAGCAACAAACGGGCGCGTTGGAGTGAGAATGCTGCCCGGCCCAACAAAAACAGCCTTGCGATCAGCAAACGGTACGGGGAAATTTGCAGTAAAAGCCGCAATAAACGGCAACGATTCATCCGGCCTGTCGAGGTACGCTGACGGCAGGTAAAAATCAAACTGGTCGGCAAGATAAGCGGGAAGATCCACAAAGCGCTCAGGCTTCGCCGTATTTTGTTCGAGAATCAACGTGCTTTCCGGCAACAATTGTACTGGAAACGTCGTTAGACCCTGTTCAGCATTGTTACTGATGACCTCTGTGTTCATCACTTGTATGCGCAGATGATTATACAGCTGCTGATATCTGGCTGGCAGAGAAATTTGAACGTGCTGCACATCACCACTGCCGCCCAAGTGTTGCGCATGGATCATGGTATCATTCAAATATGTATATAAACTGAACGCTGCCTTATTGGACGGTGGCGGAACAATTAGATCCAAAAACAACATCGTCGGGCGTGTGCCCGCAGGCATTTTGAAAGGATCAAGCAACAACGTCCATTCCGTATTCGCCCAAATGGAACGGGTTGATGTATCCATACCAAAATCTGACAGCTTTATTTCATACGCACTGCCACTAGTAGCACTGTTAGGTTTTTCCCTGACACCGCTCGTCAATATATTATACTGCTGGCCTGCCACCAGTTTTTGCCAGGTATCATCCATCAACGCAGAGGCCGATATTTCTGTAGGCCGGGTGATTGAAATGACACTGCGCAACGGGCTGTTCAGTAACATAATCGTCTTGTCATCATCCAGGTTTTTCAACGAACCCAGGCTTTTCTGCTCCGGTTGTACTGACCGAAACTCCTGCAATAACTGCTGCTTCAGGTTTGACCTGTCCCCGATGACGATATGACCGATTTCCGGATAATGCGTAATGACAATATCTTTTCCCTGGCGGTACAGATGATCCATGATCCCCCAGACGGCACTAAACTCATCCTCGGAAAATGGTCCATCCGGCAGCGTCAAAACAACCTTCGCGGGTAACAACACCCAGGCATCACGCAATGAGACAATATCACCGTGATAACCTATGGTTAGTGTTGAGTCTGCTTCAATATGGAACAAGGCACTGTCAGTACGTGAACCCAGATAGCTATCATCTGAAGTGGGCAAGGTTACCTTAATGGTGATATTCAGCGTACCTGGCCGTATCAAATTGACAGGAATATCAGCCTTAATCTCACGACGGTATTGTTCATCTGTCAATTGCACCTGCTTAAGCGGCCGACCATTCACCAACAGCAGGATGTTTGAATGCTTGCTCAGTAACGGTGAAGCATCATAACGAAGGTGAATGCTTGCTGCAGATAGCGTTGTATCATGCGGAATTGAATAAGCCAGTTTTACCTCATGCCCGATTTCGGCCCCTTCAAAGCGAATACCATCCTTATATCCAAGCTCATCCAGACTGATAGTTACCTGTCCGCCTGACTTGGTATGGCCAGTCGCTGTACTGATACCCGAGGCAAACCCCACCGATGAAAAAATAAAGAATAGCAATACAATTAAAGCAATGTATTTAAAAAATTTTACTTTACTACATGCAAGGTACCGCCAACTTATGTCATGAAAATTAATTTTACCGTTCACTCGACTACAATACATGTTTACATACTCTCATAAGCAAATACTCATACTATTCTTACAAACACAAACCATCACACAGCAAACTGATAGATATCAGAAGAGAATTGTCCGAAGTTTTTGATGTGCTGCACGGCGGGCGACAAGAAACTCTCCCGTAAATAACTCAGGGAGAGAGACAAATAACAAATTCAAGGATTAATTCCATTTACCAGTATACGTTTATTATGATTATAAAATAATTTCCTTATTATGCAGGGTCAAATGTTATGACTTTGCTCCCCAACCTTTCTAACCCAGTTAAAGGTATATTATCTATTGTGTGGCCTTTTGCAAAATTATTCACCACTCACTATATTCAATAAAGCATAACAGGTATAAAGATGAAATAATATTCCAGCATATAAACCGCATTTGACCTGTTCGGCTCATTAACGATACCTCACTATAAAAGCAGATTCATAGTCAATAATATTCGCCGCAAAAAACGCGAAAACAGAGCGTTGTGTTCTTAATCGTTCTTTGTCATTTTTCGCCCACGGTCTACTGTTAAATTGGATTCCATAAACCAAGCAGGCTTTCCTGTTAATGAAGTGGCCATTAAGTTAACGGCTCTCGTTCCCATGCTCTGCGTGGGGATTCATACAGTGCTACCATTTTTACGCGGTATGGATTCCGGCGCGGAGCATGGGAACCAAGGTATAAGCTTAACGCCATGGCAAAAGGATTCAGATACAACGATATTCGTTCTTACAATCATCGGCGGGATGACCCTGAACTGACTTATCCCTCACACTTGACCTCCCCCTCCACAATATCGCCTAGACACTCATAAAAAACAACGTGATAAATAATAAATATTACCATAAAAATCAATAATATAAACAACTTTCCTCATAAAACAGAATAGGTTGCATGTTCGCTGCGCTTGACAGTGCTGCCAGTGATGCCCATATTTCGATGAGCGGTTGCCCGTCAGATTTTTATCACCGCTGCCACTATTCAATAAAAACAAGCCGTTCGTAAAATACAATTATCAAACAGGGTTACCATGATAAAAAAAGTGCTCATCGCCAATCGCGGTGAAATTGCGGTACGCATTGCCCGTGCCTGTACCGAGCTTGGTATTCAATCCGTAGCCATTTATACCGATGCCGACCGTTATTCCCTGCACGTAAAAAAAGCAGATGAAGCCTATAACCTCGGCCCTGACTCTGTTTCCGGTTACCTGAATGTCCATCGTATCGTCAATCTGGCCACGGCCACAGGTTGTGATGCCCTGCATCCCGGTTATGGCTTTCTCTCGGAAAACCCTCTGCTCGCCGAAGCCTGCGAAAAACGCGGCATCCGTTTTATTGGCCCCAGCGCCGCGATAATCCGCCAACTGGGTGACAAACTGCAAGCCCGTGCAGCTATGATCAACGCAGGCATACCCGTCACACCCGGTAGCGAAGACAATGTGGAATCCGTACAGGAGGCGCTGAACATCGCCGGAGAAATCGGTTATCCGGTGATGTTGAAAGCCACCAATGGTGGCGGTGGCCGGGGTATTCGTCGCTGTGCTGATGCCGATGAACTCAGCCGCAGTTATGACCGGGTCGTCTCCGAAGTGAGTAAAACCTTTGGCAATGCTGAAGTGTTCCTGGAAAAATGTATCGACAACCCGCGCCATATCGAAGTACAGGTATTAGGCGATCATCACGGCAAGACGATCCATCTGTTTGAACGAGATTGCTCCATTCAACGCCGCCATCAAAAGCTCATCGAGATCGCGCCGTCACCGCAACTCAGCGAAGAACAACGCAAGTACATTGGTAAGCTGGCGGTCACAGCAGCCAAATCTGTCGGCTACACCAATGCGGGCACCGTTGAATTTCTATTGGATGAAAATGACACTTTTTATTTCATGGAGGTCAATACCCGTCTGCAAGTGGAACACACCATCACCGAACAAATCACCGGCATCGACATCGTGCAGGAACAGATTCGTATCGCTGCCGGCCTGAAGTTGCGTTACAACCAGCGCGATGTAAAACGCCGGGGTTATGCGATGGAATTCCGCATCAATGCCGAAGACCCGAAAAATGATTTTCTGCCCAGCTTCGGTCGTGTGACTCGGTATTACGCCCCCGGCGGCCCTGGTGTGCGCACTGATGCGGCTATTTATACAGGTTATGACATTCCACCCCATTACGATTCCATGTGTGCCAAACTCATCGTCTGGGCGCTGGACTGGGATTCACTGATTGACCGTGCCAACCGTGCATTGAAAGACATCGGTGTGTATGGCGTCAAAACCACCATTCCTTATCAATTGGAAATTCTGAAATCGCCGCATTTTCAGTCTGGTAAATTCGACACCTCCTTTGTTGAATCCCATCCCGAGTTGATCAATTACTCAGTGCATCGTTCGTCACACCAACTGGCTGCGGCATTAGGTGCTGCAATGGCAGCACACATGGGCTTATAACCATGAGCCAGCAACCACAAATCTGTCACAACGTGCAACCATAAAACGCACCACTGACCCACAGGGAAACGCATGTCAAAAGTCTACATTACCGATACCATTCTGCGCGATGCGCACCAGTCATTGCTGGCCACACGCATGCGTACTGAAGATATGTTACCCATTTGCGATAAACTCGATGCCATCGGTTTCTGGTCATTGGAAATGTGGGGTGGTGCCACCTTCGATGCCTGCATACGCTTTTTGAAAGAAGACCCTTGGGAACGGCTACGGCTACTGCGTGACGCGCTACCCAACACACGGTTGCAAATGTTATTACGCGGACAAAACCTGCTGGGCTATCGCCATTACTCCGACGATGTCGTCCGTGCCTTTGTGGAACGTGCCGCAAAAAATGGCATTGATGTATTTCGTATTTTTGATGCGCTCAATGACGTGCGCAATTTGCAGGTTTCCATTGCCGCAGTGAAAAAAGCGGACAAACATGCCCAAGGCACCATCAGCTACACCATCAGCCCGGTACACTCCACCGCACAATATGTTGAAATGGCCATTACTCTGCAAAAAATGGGCTGCGACAGTATTGCCATTAAAGACATGGCGGGTTTGCTAACACCTGCCGCCACCACCGAACTGGTTAAGGCACTGGTGGATGCGCTGGATGTCCCCGTACATCTGCACTCCCACGCTACCGCCGGGCTGGCCAGCATGTGCCAATTGAAAGCCATTGAAAATGGGTGTCGTCACATCGACACTGCCATTTCCTCACTTTCCGGTGGCACCAGTCACCCTCCCACAGAAAGTATGGTCGCAGCACTACGAGACACCGAATACGACAGCAAACTTGATTTAACGGCCTTGCAAGACATTGGTTTTTATTTTTACGAAGTACGAAAAAAATATCACCAGTTTGAAAGTGAATTCACCGGGCTGGATACCCGCGTACAAAATAACCAAGTCCCCGGCGGAATGATTTCCAATCTCTCCAACCAGCTTAAGGAACAAGGTGCGCTGGAACACATGAATGCCGTACTGGAAGAAATCCCTCGCGTGCGTGCTGATCTGGGTTACCCGCCACTGGTCACACCCACATCACAAATTGTCGGCACTCAGGCACTACTCAATGTACTCTCAGAGTCTCGTTATCAAACCATCACCAACGAAGTAAAACTTTACTTGCAAGGCAAATACGGTAAACCTCCAGCAAAAGTGAACACCAATGTACGGCGGCAGGCCATTGGCAATGAGAATGTCATCACCTGTCGCCCTGCTGATTTACTGGAACCGGAAATGAAGCGCTTACGCAATGAAGTAGGTGAAATAGCCACATCCGATGAAGACGTGCTGACTTATGCCATGTTCCCCGATATTGGTCGTGAATTTTTAGAGCAGCGCCGTGACGGCACACTGGAACCAGAAGCACTCGAACCGCCACCGGGTGACTCACAAGACTACTGTGTCGCTGCCACAGAATTCAATATCGGCTTACACGGTGAAACTTATCACATCAAAGTCACTGGTACCGGCCATAAAATGCAGGAACAACGTGCCTTTTATATTAACGTGGATGGCACACCGGAAGAAGTCATCGTTGAATCTCTTGACGCGGTGTTCACCAACGGCGGCTCTGATGTACCACAAGCTAGTAGCGGCAAAGGCAGCAGCCGCCTGAAAGCCACAGCACCTGGCCATGTCACTACATCAATGCCGGGAGTCATAGTCGAAGTATTGGTGACGGAGGGTGATCAAGTGTCTGCCGGTGACCCTATTCTGGTGACAGAAGCCATGAAAATGGAAACTGAGGTTCAAGCGCCCATTGCAGGCACTATCAAAGCAGTACATGTGCAAAAGGGTGACAGCGTTAACCCGGATGAAGCACTGGTGGAAATCGAATAAACCCTAAGAAGTTAAAGTGCTTAAATTAGCCAATAACGAATATTTCAGATATTTTTTATTGATGCATGAGTTTTTGTGAATACTCATCGAGCTTATCCAGCAATGCCAATTGCTCAGCATTCAATTTACCACTATTTCGCAGTGCCAAAATACATTCAGTGTATTCATTAAAACCCATACCAGCACCAGGACTGGTGCCGGTTAATCGTGCCATGCGAAACACTTCCCATCGTTTTTTTTCGGCATCGTTCAGTGTATCCGGATAATTTCTGGCACGATAACGAAACAACATTTCCGCAAGACGTTTGTCTTTAAACGGGAAATCCAGATCCGCCAGATTTTCCGGTGATGTTTTCCGTATGTCTTCCATGCGAGCCCGATCATCGTTGGAAAAAAAGCCACCACTGTAAAGCATAAAATCCGGATCACTGATGGTTTCAAATACCGGAGCACGATAAATTGCCTGTAATTTTTTGATAAAAGACGATTGCGTCAGTAGTTGATCAAGATATTGCTGTGCCAGTTGCCGGTCGAGCTGCCAGCGTGCGGCAGCATCTAGGGTGAGTGTTTTTGCAGGAACCACCACTGGGCTCCGATTGATGTGGATGGTTTTAACCGGCAAACGAGCGCAACCTTCAGGAAGTGCGTCCTGACGACCGAACAGTCGCTCTTTCAATTCAACTTCGCTCAGCGAAAAAAACGGGGCAGGATCAACCCGCAAATCGTACACAATAATTTCATTTTTATTAGTCGGATGCTGCATCAGAGGTGCCACCAAGCTAATGCAGCCACGTTCAGCCGGATACATAGATGAAACATGCAACACGGGTATGGGCTTCAGTACGTTCAGCTGTTGGGCGACGGCCTGCTTTGATCGGTGGGTAAAAACATAATAATACAATTTAGGCTGTTTCTCACGAATCAGGCGCGCCATGGCAATGGTTGCCAATACGTCCGATACGGCATCATGCGCTGTGTCATGCGCAATGCCATTGGCAGCGGTCAGCTGTTCCAGTCGAAAGCTGGTTACCCCGTTATCATGTGTTGGCCAAATGATGCCTTCCGGTCGCAGAGCATGAGTCAGGCGCACCACGTCGATAATATCCCAGCGTGAATTTCCATTTTGCCATTCACGGGCATAGGCATCATAAAAATTACGATACAAGGTAAATCGTGTGACTTCATCGTCAAAACGCAGATTGTTGTAACCTACAACACAAGTAGTAGGTCGGGAAAATTCATCATGAATCTGTCGGATAAATTCTGCTTCCGGTACACCTTCTGCTAATGCCTGCTGTGGAATAATCCCCGTAACCAGACAGGCTTCCGGGTGTGGCAGAAAATCATCAGCAGGTTTGCAAAAAATATTTAAGGGCTCGCCAATGACATTCAGCTCAAGATCAGTACGGATACCCGCAAACTGCACAGGACGATCTCGACGCGGATCAACACCAAAGGTTTCATAATCGTGCCAATAAAGGCTTGGAGGATAGGTTGCTGGCATTCTATGCTAGTTCACATCGGTTTATGGGGTGTGAAAAAATATCGGCAATTGTTTTTACGAGGAATACAAAACCAGAAAAGGCAGTTTTTCTTTAATTTTCACTTTCAACAACAACCGTCACCAACAAGGCGGTCACATTGTCGGCTCCCCCATTGTCCAGTGATTTTTGAATCATCAAGTCCACTTTTTGACGTTCATTCAATTCCAGTTTGAGAATTTCAATCATTTCTGCTGTCGATACCTCGCCGGATAAACCATCACTACACAACAATAATTGTTGGCCATGCTGTAAACCTCCTTGCACTCGTCCCACTTCCATTTTATATAAATCAGACATGCCAAGTGCCTGGGTAATATAATTGCGCTGCGGATGCACTAGGGCTTCTTCGGGCGTAATGCGACCTTCATCTATCATGTGTTGCACTAGCGAGTGATCTTTGGTGATTTGTGTGAGCTGCTTATCCTCACTGTCCCACACATAGGCGCGACTGTCCCCCACCCACACCACATCAAATTGACCGTTATCCAGCTTTAGCGCTACCGCAGTAGAACCCATACCCGGTTTACCTTCACCATTATCCACGGCTTTGCGCACAGCATAGTGCGCCTGCACCAACGCTTCGGCCATAGGTTTGCCATCACGAATTTCACGACTGATACAATCAACCACAATACGGCTAGCAATTTCGCCACCGTCATGACCGCCCATACCATCGGCCAGTACGCAAAAATTGGCATCCGCGTCCACCTCATAACAATCTTCATTGTGCGTGCGCACATTACCCACATGGGTAACATGTCCACAGGTACTAAATGCCATAAATTAATTTCTCGTTGTTACGAACTGAGCAAAAATCGTTATTGGCCAGACAATAAATAAGCCTGACTATCAATAAACACATCGACTAAAATCGGATCCACTTTACCAGTTTTGGCTTCGTGTAACAGGATATCCAACGCTTGTTCGACACCCAAACTGCATTTGTAGGGCCGGTCACCTGCGGTGAGCGCATCAAAAATATCCGCGACGGCCATAATGCGTGACTGAACCGGAATCTCGTCGCCCATCAAACCCTGCGGATAACCCGTACCATCCAATTTTTCGTGATGGGCATGAGCGATATCGGCAACGGCAGATAACGATGCCGTCCACGGGATATGACTCAAAAAAGCGAAAGTGTGACTCACATGAGACTGAATTTCCAGGCGTTCATCCGGCGTTAAGCTACCACGCGCCAGAGTCAGTGCATCCAACTCAGGTGTCGTCAACAATTGCACATGTTCACCATCGTTGCCGGAAAAAACAAAATCCGCTACCGCACGTAAATCATCTGTCACTTCACCATCCAGTACCGAAGGCTCGTTCGCATGCTGGATCATTACCATAAATCGCTGCAATTGTGCCGCTTCCTGAGACAGGCGTTTATCCATGACCACTCGACGCCGTTTAAATTCTGCTGGTGACAATTCGCCATGCAAGTCGATCAACTCGCGGTACGCCTGTCGCTCCAGACTGGCACGCGCATACCGGAATCGCGCTTCCAATACATCCATTTCTGAATGATACAGTTTTCGCGCCTTGATCAGTATATGCTCTCTCACCCCCACCTTGCCAAAATCATGCAGCAACGCAGCATAACGCAGCTCCCGCAGCTGATCCCGGCTAAAGTTGATGTCACGTAACATTTTCTGTCCGGACTGATCCACCACGGTGGCCAGACGCTGCGAATATTCAGCAACACGAAATGAATGCCCTGCCGTAGTGGGGTCGCGTGCTTCAATAGCATGCACTGATGCAGTGACAAAGCTTTCAAACAAATGACCAATATCCTCGTACAACACAAAATTTTTCAACGCAATGCCCACCTGCGCACCAATGCCGGTGAGAATCTGCAAATCTTCTTCACAAAAAGAATGCGTCTCACTGTGGCTATCAATCTGAATCAATCCCATCACTTCCTTGTCCACCAACAATGGTGCGCACATCATGCTGCGAATACCCAGGTTCCGGATAGATTGATGATCATCAAAACGGTGATCATCAGCCGCATCATTCGATAGAATACTGCGCCGCTGGCTCACCACCACATCGACAATGGCTTCTGATAGCGCCAACACCTCCCCTTCCCCGGATGGCTCACGAGTGGAAGCCGCCGCAGGTTTAAATTCCTGGGTTTCTTTGTCACGCAAAATCACAAAAGCACGTTCAGCGGTGGGAAAAATCACAAAAATAAAATCCATGATTTTGGCGAACAACGACTCCCTGTCATGCTCTCCGCCCAAGCCGATACTCACCTGCGCCATGGCGCGTAAACGGCGTAAATCATCACTTTCTGAGGCATTTTCATCATCGGTTATTGCCTCACGCAACGCCTCCACCACGGCGGGAGCATCCAGCACCACACTGATTTCCGGCTCTGGAAAATCTACCGGGCAAAATAACATGGAAATATCCGCCTGTGATGCACCTGCATCCGGATTGGCGGTCAGAGACAGATCAAACACCTCCTCATTCAGGCCGATTTCAGATGCCCAAGGGGCTGAAGTATCACTGTCATCAGGGGGCGCAGTCGCCGTCAGCGTCGGTCGAAAACGCATGTGTACCCCGCCTACCTGGATATTGCTACCCTCACGCAATACACAGGGCGCACCCGGCTGCAAACGAAAAGTATTAAGAAAAGTACCGTTGGTAGACTGACAGTCCTCCAGATAATAACGGCCACGCTGAATGTAAATACGCGCATGCCTGCGACTCACCCGGACATCCGCCAAGTCAATACCACCGTCCCGCAACGGTACCTCCGCATCATCACGCCCAATGATGGTCTCTGCCCCTAACGGAAAACAGGTACCGACCAAAGACCCGTTGAGGACTTCCAAATAGGCTGCTGATTGCTGGATTTTCTCGTTGCTCATATGTGCCCGTATATTGAGTGATATAATGCCTGCTCCAGGCTGAAGGTAACCAGCCCGCCCCACAGACGCAATAGCAACCATTACCGCATGTTTCGTGTATTTCGGTCGTTATATTGACCAAAGGTAAAAAACAGATGACAAACTGGTGTTTTTACACAAACGCTCCTGAAATAACTTAAGTATAATGAGGTAGCGTAACTTACACTCACAAATGTAAACCTGTGTTAACACAAAGGGCAGGCTGTGAATAATAATATTCTGAAAGTACCCAAAAAACTCCGCCCCGTCACCCTATGGGTACATCCAGAGGGTCGCGTCATCGGCTCCATTTATTTGCGCACACAAAGCCCAAACCATGCAGGCAGTGAGCAGCCACTGGAAGCATTAAATGCCTGCGAACGTTTTCTGGTATTTAATCGTGATGAACCTGCTGAACTGCGCTTTTATAATATAAAATCGGTGATTCGCATCGAATACGAAACAACGGAAAACAATGAAACCGTTGACAACAATACCACAAACAACCCCATGCACTGTCACTTGCAGCTGATGGATGGAGCATATATCAATGGCAATATTCGTGAACCGCTGCCACCCAACCATGCCCGCCTGCTGGATTACCTGAATCGCAATGATGAAACTTTCATCAAAATACACATGGAAGATGGGCTGATTTATCTCATTAACAAATCGTACATCAATCACGTTCACGTCGATGACATCGGCACTACCGACACTAAGCCCCAGGGAGCTGACTGAGGTCTTTCCCGTGGTCTTCATTCTGTCGTCTTTTACTGCCTTATCCGCCGATAGTACATGGGGAAACCCATGAGCCTGCTGTCCGGCTTCAAAACCAGTCGTGCCATTGCCGCTCTCCTCTCCGAAGATGCCGGAGCCACAGCAGAGGGCAAACGTGCCCTGTACAAACTCAAACAAATTGGCGAACCAGCCATTCCCAAACTTATCAACGCACTGGAAAACCCCCAGCACACTGCCACTCTGGAACAATTACTGGTGGGTTTTGTACGCAACAGCAGCCTACCTCTGTTTCTGGTCGGGCTGGCCCATGGCGACCAGCGTATCGTCGATGGTGTAACCCGTGTGCTCAAACGCGCACAAGACTTTAACCCCAATGAACTGTTCCCTTATTTCAGCCACCCCGTCGAAGGCGAAGAAGTCTCCAAAACCGCACTGGGAAACATTCTCATCACCCATGTCGAACGTATCAACGCCAACACCTTACTGGGGCTGCTGGATCAAGTAGACAGCAAAGTACGACCGATTTTATATCGCCTGCTGGACAAGCTCGCCAGCGAAGCACTCATACCCAATATCAGCCAACGACTCGATAGCAAGCAGCCACTGGTGCGCGCGCATCTGCTTCAACTGCTATCCCGCTTTGACACGGCACCCAGTCGTGAAGGATTAGCCAAAGCACTGAGCGACCCCAACAAAGCCGTGCGCCAAGCCGCACTCAACGGTCTGGCCACACTCCGTGCCGAAGAAAATATCGGCGACATCTGCGCCCTGTTAAGTGACGGTGACCTCACCGTACAATCGGCGGCCATCGAAACCCTGGCCAAAATCCGTTCACCACACACGGTCAAACACCTGATTACCGTACTGCAAGACGAATCCGAATACGTGCGCCGTGCCGCCGTGGAAGTGCTCAACGAAGTGGGCGATCAAAACGCCGTCAAAGACCTGCTCAATGCCCTGCGAGACGTGGACTGGTGGGTAAAAGTGCGAGCCGCCGATGCATTAGGGGCCATCGGCGGCCCCAAAGTATTTGATGCCATATTGGCCCTGATCACCGACAAAGACGAATTTCTACGCCGCACCGCCGTGGAAATCCTCAACACCAGCAAAGACCCACGCGCGGTAGATCGACTCATCGAAGCCCTGCGCGATGAAGACTGGTGGGTGCGAGAGCGTGCCGTCGATGCATTGGCCGCCATCGGTGACAACCGCGCCGTGCCCTACCTGATAACAATGATGGAAGAAAACCCGGAAGCCGGTCAGGTCGTGATTCGCGCCCTGGCCACTCTGGGCGATAAACAAGCCGTCACTCCCCTGCTCAAACAACTCGATAATACCAATACCTCTCTGCGTAAAGAAGCACTACGGGCCTTGGAAACCCTGACTGACGACAGTAACGTGCAAAGAGTACAAGAAGCGACAACCCAACTAACCACCTCCCGTACCAGTGATGTGCGCACCATCGCCAACGAAACCATGCAAAGCCTGATCATGCGCTTTGGAGATCGCACCAATGGAGCGACCACCCCTGGTGCCACCTTTATTGACGACCGCACATCGTCTGCCCCCATGGAGGAAATGGATATCCAGGATCAGCCTACCCTCAATTTTAGTACCTCCCCGATGGCCAACACCTCGGGACAAACTCAAGCCATGAACGCTAGTGGCTCCTTCACATCATCCGGAGGCATGACAACCCACGATGATGGCGGCCAGCACTTCACACATGTTTTTGATCCTTCGCGCCTGGCGGCCAACACCGTGCTCATCGACAGGTATCATGTCATCCGTAAAATCGGCGAAGGTGCTTTTGGTGTGGTCTGGCTGGTGGAAGACGTCATGGTCGGCGATCAGTTTATCCTCAAATTTCTCAACCCGCATGTCGCTGCCGACCAAAACATGATCGAGCGTTTCATGCACGAACTGCGTTATGCCCGCAAAATCACTCACGAAAACATCATTCGTATTTATGACTTGGTCACCATTGACCAATCCTACGCCATCTCCATGGAATACTTTCCCAGCCATTCCCTCGCCGACGAACTGGCCAAGCGCAAAAAACTCAAACAAACTTGTGACGTTCGCCGTGGCATACAACTCATGTCCAGCATCTGTCGAGGCATGGCCCAGGCACAAACCATGGGCGTAGTACATCGTGATCTCAAACCCGCAAACATCCTGATCAATGACGACGACCTTGTAAAAATCGTTGACTTCGGCCTCGCCGCCGCCGCGAGCAAGGCCGATTCACGGCTCACCAAAAGTGGTATCCTGGTCGGCACCCCCACCTACATGGCACCCGAGCAGGTACGCGGTCGCACCATTGACTCACGCACCGACATCTACACACTGGGGATCATCCTCTACGAAATGTTTGTGGGCTCCCCCCCCTACACAGGTGATGAATCCATGGCTATCCTGTTTCAACATGTCGAAGGCTCAGCCACTCCACCCTGCAAAATTAACCCGGAACTGCCCAAAGCACTGGAAGACATCATCACCAAAGCCATGGCCGTCAATCCTGAACAACGGTTTCAAACCTTTGACGACATGCGCAAAAAACTGGAAACTGTGACAGAGGCACTCTAAATGGCCAGAATTGACGCATTCCTGAAACTTGGTCGTGAACAAAACTGCACCGACATCCATTTTGCCGTCGGCATGCCACCCTTATTGCGCAACCTGGGCGACCTCACCCCCATCAAATACCGGGATCTCACCGACCAGGAACTGGAAAGCCTGATCTTCGAAATACTCGACAGCCAACAAAAAAACGACTTCGATAAAGGCCAAGACATCGACTTTGCCTATCAAAGTGACGAGGTAGGACGATTCCGCGTCAGCCTGTTTCGCAAAGTTACCGGCATGGGGGCGGCCTTCCGGCTCGTGAATACCGACATCCCCTCCCTGCACGAACTAGGCATGCCGCCCATCGTCGAACGATTTATCGATGCCAACCAAGGGCTCGTACTCGTCACAGGAGCCACAGGAACCGGAAAATCCACCACCCTGGCCTCCATGCTAGACCTCCTCAACCGTAACCGCCGCCTCAACATCATCACCCTCGAAGACCCCATTGAATACATTCACCACAGCCAGAAATCCCTGGTTGTCCAACGTGAAATAGGCACCCATGTAGACAGCTTCGCCAATGGCCTGCGTGCCGCCCTGCGTGAAGACCCGGACGTCATTCTAGTAGGCGAACTGCGTGACCCGGAAACGATCATCATGGCCATGACGGCCGCCGAAACCGGTCACTTGGTATTGGGTACCCTGCACACCACCTCAGCCACCAAAACCCTGGATCGCATCATCGACGCCACCCCCACCGAACAAAAAGCCCAAGCCAGCAACTTTCTTGCCCAACATTTACAAGGTGTCATCAGCCAAAAACTGGTCAAAACCGCAGACGGACGCAGCCGTAAAGCCATCATTGAAGTATTCATCAACACCCCGGCCATCGCCAACCTTATTAGCAGTGGTAAAATTTTCCAAATTCCCTCCATCCTGCAAACCGGACGCGACAAAGGCATGCAAACCATGGATCAAGCATTACTGGAAGCACTGCAAAACAAAGAAATCGACCCTGATGATGCCTACCTGCATGCCACCAACAAACAACAATTCCAACGCTTCGTAACAGACCCTGATCTGCTACCACAAATTGACCTGGCAGTGAGCTAAACCCATGAGTCGCGTTAACGCCTTTCTTGAATTATTAATCAAACAAGCCGGATCAGACCTGCATCTGGTCTCAGGAAACCCACCGCGCCTTCGCCTTTACGGTGAAATTCACCCAATCAAATATCGTAAACTGACAGAAAGCGAAACCCAAAACCTACTCTATGAAATCATGCCCGGGCGTGTCCAACAAACCTTTGAACGTCTGGGTGGTGCTGACTTTGGCTACGAAATACCCGGAGTATCACGCTTTCGCGTCAATATTTTTCGTCACCTTAATGGCATCGGTGCCGTATTCCGCGCCATCCCCAGCGCCATCACCGAACTGGACGCTCTCAACATGCCACCCGTGCTCAAAACACTGGCACGACAACGCAAAGGACTCATATTAGTCGCAGGCCCCACCGGCTCAGGTAAATCCACCACCCTCGCCGCAATGATCGACTTCATTAACAAGGAACGCAAAGGCCACATCATCACCATCGAAGACCCGGTAGAACATGTACACACACCCAAAAACTGCCTGATCAGCCAACGTGAAGTGGGCGACCACACAGACAGCTTCGCCTCCGCCCTGCGCTCCGCCCTGCGCGAAGACCCAGATGTCATCCTCGTCGGAGAAATGCGCGACCTCGACACCATCAGCCTAGCCGTTACCGCCGCAGAAATGGGTATCCTCATATTAGCCACCCTACACACCAATGGTGCCGCCGCCGCCATCGACCGGATCATCAACGTTTTCCCACCTGGAGAAGAACCCTACATCCGTGCCATGCTGTCAACCTCACTATGTGGTGTTATCTCCCAGCAACTGGTAAAAACAGCAGATAACCGTGGCCGACTTGCAGCCGTGGAGACTCTGATTAATAATTCAGCTGCTTCCAACATTATCCGTGAGGGTAAAACCGAACAATTGGAAAATGTGATACAGGGTGGCGCCCTGCAAGGCATGCAAAATATCGACACCGCATTGCGCCGTTTGCTCGACGAAAAACTAATCACCGGCGAAGAAGCCTATCGAAAGGCCCGGCTGAAATCGAATTTCGAACAATATAGGGAACAAGATGACTCAACCAACCCAACATCAGCCAGCAGACTCCAATAACGTCACCAGCCTGCCCGGACTGGATGACACACGCATCGCACCGCCAAAACATGAGCAGCTGACACAAACACCACCTGTCAATGTTATTGAACCGGAACGTAAACTGATCCTCACCCTGGACGGTAAAATTCTGCGTGAAGTGCCTATCGGTAACCACAACCTGAGCATCGGTCGCAAACACGGAAACGATATCCAATTAAACGACCTGACCCTGAGTGGACGGCACGCACTGATTTCCAGCATCCCGGACTACGTCTTCGTTGAAGACCTGGGCAGCACTAACGGTACCATGGTCAATGGTAACCATGTGAAAAAAGCAGCGTTGGAACACGGCGATGTTATCCAGATTGGCCATCACCAGCTCACCTACATGTGTGAACCGGAAACCCACTATGAACCCACCATGTTTGTAAAAGCGGAATTGGATGAAACACAATTTATTTACAGCGACGAAATCAATCAGGCACTGGTCACCGGCCTCGCCCTGGGTGGTCTGCGAACCTTAGAAGGACTGAGCACCAAGCCCGTCATGGAGCTACGAAAAACCTACAACACCATCGGCTTTCAAGGCAAACGCATGGCACTCATCACACGCGGCTCCGAAGGTTACAGCATCACCTCCGTTATCGGCACCCGCAGTCGCCGAGCCAGCGACATCCCAAAAATCAATGACAAAGAACTGGGAACCGAACAGCTTTTACTAAACGAAGGTGACATTATCAACATTGCAGGGTTTGAAGTGCAATTTTATTACCTGAGCTAAAAACATTATTGACCAAACAACCCCGGCTCAAGCTCCCCTCGGGACATACCGACTCAGCCAAAACCCACCCCACACAAGGAACCTGCGTGCATGAACAGTAAACTCATTCTCACACTGGACGGAGAAATCATCAATGAATACCCACTGGAGACTGAAACACTCAGCATCGGTCGTAAACACAACAACGACATCCAGTTAAACGACTTGACAGTAAGCGGTCGCCACGCCCTGGTCAGCCAACCCCAAACAGATCAATTTTTTGCTGAAGACCTTGGCAGCACCAATGGCACCCTTGTCAACGGCAACCACATCAAAAAAGTGGCACTGAGACACGGCGACATCATCCAAATGGGCCATCACCAATTTACCTACCTGGATGAAGGCAATACTCAATATGAACCTACCATGTTCATCAAAGCCGAACTTGATGAAACTCAAATGGTACTACCCGACTGGGAATCCCGCGAAGAAAGCATCAAAGGACAACCACTGGCCGGACTGCGAACACTCAATGGCCCACTGGCACGCACTGTCATGGAACTACGCAAACCATTCAGCACCATCGGCTTTCAAGGCCACAAAATGGCGCTGATCAGCCGTGGTCTGGACAACTATACCATCAGCCTCGTACCCGCCAGCAAAGACCGCCGTTCATCAGACTTCGCCCTGCTCAACGGCGAAAAACTCGGCCTGGCAGCGATCCCACTCAAACCAAAAGATGTCATCAGCATCTCTGGCTTTGAAGTTGAGTTTTATTTCATCCACTGACTCAGTCACAACACAAAAAGCGTAACTGAAACACCTGCACTCCTTCTAAAGAGCTAAAAAATCAGCAATAACATCAAAAACACCTCACCACTTTAAAAGATTTTCTGAACCTCAGAAAAATGATACAGCCCCAGGAAATAACAATACCGTTATGCACTGTCACAAACTCATACGATTTTCTCCGTAGTAAAAGGCCCAACAACATAGTGACAATCAGAAAAGCAATATCCAGCGACAGCACTGCGTTGATCAAATTATTTGACACACTGGATCGAGAAACCAACTTCATGTTAATGGAGCCAGGGGAAAGAAAGTTACCTGTTGAAAAACAGATGGAAATCATCAATGAGTTATCAAACTTCAAATCCGGCGTATTACTTGTTGCCGTCAAGAAAAAAAACATTGTGGGTTTTCTTGGCGGGCGTAGAAGTACAGCCAACAGAAACAAACACTCAATTCATATCACGATGGGCATATTGGCATCACTCTGGGGAAAAGGCATTGGCCGTCAACTGCTCCACACTTTCACTGACTGGGCAAAAGAAAACCAACTTCATAGAATTGAACTCACAGTGATAGAACATAATAGCAAAGCCCTGTCATTATATAAAAAAGCAGGATTTGAAATCGAAGGTATAAAACAGGATGCACTCAAAATTGATGGCTATTACGTTAACGAATACCATATGGCAAAATTAATATAATCAAACATCTTCACATTCAAGATTGAGTAGCCGAGGCATAGAAGGCTAAACTTAGATTCCGCAGTTGACCGCTTCAAGGATATATTAATATTTCGACAAACAATCTGTTTAGTGGTTTTGGCGCGTTCACTGGTTGAATAAGTTGCTACGGCCTGCATAGCACGTTGGAATGACAATACCCAGCACCAAAAGCTACTTCCGAAAATTTCACAGCAAGTAGCGAGGAATTAAGGTTAAACGCTGATTTTCACCCCCCAGCCGCTAACCACAACACGCCGTAACGCATTGTTTTTCCCATCGCAATAAAAACAAACGCCGAAAAAAAAGAAACCCGCAGCCATCCAGCGGCCACACATAACGGATCACCAATGAAAGGCAGCCAAGAGAATAACAAAACCGGGCTTCCCCAACGTTTGATTCGTTCCACCGCTTGGCGATGTGATTTTTTTGTCAGTTTTTCCGTCGAATAACGCCGCGCAATAAGCCGACCAATAACCCAAGAGCTTAGTCCTCCCAGGGTATTGCCCAGAGACGCGACAGTTAACAAATAAACCGGGCTGTGCTGATCTTGCATCACAAGAAAAACAAACAGTGCCTCCGAACCACCCGGCAAAAGTGTGGACGAGATAAAGGCGCTAAAAAACAGCCCCCATAAACCCCAGTCCTCCATCATATTTTCCATGTAAAACAATCAGCTATTGCGAATCAGGCACAACGGTAATGGCTACCTGAAAGTAAGTCAATAAACGCAAAGACAGAAGGTTTTTTCTTGGCAATGTTTTACACTCCTCACGATTAATAACATTTCACCTAAACCCTGAAAGTGGTCGCGACTACAGAGTTAAGATATTGATTTATATATTAAATAATAGCGTTAAATGGAATTTTTATAGTGACTTCCGACACGTTTCATCTCGCTATACAGATCAAGGCGCTTGCAGGATTTAGGTTTTATCCTTCGAAAATATACACCACAACAATCCTATTCTATTCTCAGCAAACTGCGAAGAATACAACCCCAAAAGATTTATTTTCCAATGCTAGTGTGTCAGTCTCTTCAAATTGAAAAGAGAACCGCCATCATGACGTTCAACGACTTTATCCTGCAAAACGAAATGTCTATTCGCCTCGGTTTCTTTTTTGGTGTATTCGCCATAATGGGGTTATGGGAAGTATTTGCACCACGCCGCGCGCTGACAGTATCCAAGGCCATGCGCTGGGCTAACAACCTGGGACTGGTATTTTTAAACAGCATCATTCTGCGACTGATTTTTCCCATGGCGGCCATCGGCGTAGCCGCTTTCACCGCTGAACAGGGTTGGGGCCTGCTCAATTACATCCAATTACCTTTCGCATTAAGCGTATTACTGACAATTGTAGCCCTGGATCTGATCATCTATCTACAACATGTATTGGTACATGCTGTGCCCGCATTGTGGCGGCTACACCGGGTACATCATGCTGATCTTGATTATGACGTGACCACGGGAGCACGCTTCCACACCCTGGAAATCATTTTATCCATGTTGATCAAATTCGCCACTATTCTCGTGCTTGGCCCACCAGTGGTCGCCGTGGTAATTTTTGAAGTAGTGCTCAATGCCATGGCCATGTTTAATCACTCCAATGTCCGCATGCCATTGGGGCTGGATCGTATCATTCGCCTGTTTGTCGTTACCCCTGACATGCATCGTGTACATCACTCTGTGGAAGACAATGAGGCCAATAGCAACTTTGGATTTAACCTTTCCATCTGGGATCGTCTGTTCGGCACCTACATCGCCCAGCCTCGCGAAGGTCATAAAAACATGTGCATTGGTATCCATGGATACCGTGACCCTAAACAGGTGAACCAATTGCCAGGCATGTTAGCGTTGCCTTTTGTAGGAAAAGTCACTGGATACGCCATTAACCGTCGAGAATGGAGTAAACCGGACACACCACCGAAGTGAACAAAGCGGGGCTCACTTACGCACACCGTCAATTAATAAATAGGTATCATCTTTCAGAAAAGATGTCCTGGTTACCATCAGATTTGCCGACCTTCCAATATGCTGAAGCGTATTCCGATCAAATCGTGCGCCATAAACCTTTTCCACAAAAGGTGCAAAAACCGCCTGTTTTTTTCGTATTTTTTTATTTTTCGAATACACCAATTCCAATAATCGAAATCGCCCGCCCGGCTTTAACACCCTGGCAAACTGTTCAATCGCCAAAGCCTGTATCTCATCCGGCATCACACAACACATGAAAGTGGAAACAACCCAGTCAAATTGACAGGAAGGAATGGACGACATGACAGTGGCATCTTCATTGATCAATGTCACATTACACAAAGTCTTTGCTTTCCGTCTTTCTGCCTTACGTAACATATGTTCACTGAGCTCAATGCCAAGCAACTCAACGTCCCGATGGTAATACTCCAGATTTCTTCCCGTGCCAACACCAGCTTCCAGCACACGCCCCCTCAAATCACCCACTAATGCGGGACGCCATTGCCGATATCGTCTTTCCCAGGGATAATCCAAAAAATCATAAAAAAATGCCGTCACGCCGTACTTACTCTGTAAAAATCGGTTTTTTTCATTTAGCTTCATATTATTAAACTCCTGAATTCAGCAAACTATCTCTCTAACGCTCGACTTTCGCTACACAAAAATGGAGTATCAATACCATTACGTCACTCCTGCGAAGGCCGAAGTCCAGGAGTTCACCAAAAGTAGGCCCTTTCAGACAACCTCTGGATTCCGGCTAAAAACATACCGGAATGACAGTATTCACAGCAAAGCTGCGGGGAATTAAATCCCAAACGATTAAACACCAAGACAAATATTCAGGTTATTCTATTTTCAATAAGTTTCGGCTTTAATACCAATAGGTAAATACCCCTTCCTTACTACAAAGTTATGACGCAATGAAGACATTGACATTTTTGATCAATATTTAATCAGCACTTCCCTGGGAATGCACTGTCCAACCCATCGTGCAGCACAAATAATGGTTTACAAGAGATAAAACATGTGTTTTTCAAACAGCCCAGGTCAATCTTATTTCTCACCCTTTTTTGTCCCAAGGGCTAAAGTCCCTCGAAACAAAGCCGCTTCAATCTACAAACCCTGAATCCGTAGACGAAAATACACAGGACATTTCCACCCAGCACAAAGGACAGACGCAATGAACAAACTCGACCAGTTACGCAACATGACCACTGTGGTCGCCGACACAGGTGATATTGAATCAATCCAGCAATATCAGCCCAGTGATGCCACCACCAACCCTTCATTGTTATTCAAGGCCGCACAAATGCCACAGTACCAGTCGCTGGTGCATTCAGCCATTGACTATGGCCAAGCAAAAGGCAACAACGAAGAACAACAACGCCTGTTGACGTTGGACAAAATCGCGGTCAATTTTGGGAAAGAAATCCTCAACACCGTACCTGGTCGGGTCTCCACCGAGGTGGACGCACGCCTGTCTTTTGACACCGCAGCCACTGTCGCGCGTGCCGAGCAACTTATTGCCCTGTACCGCGAAGCTGGTGTAGACAGCTCACGCATCCTGATTAAGATCGCCGCCACCTGGGAAGGTATTCGTGCCGCCGAGCAACTGGAAAAAAAAGGTCTACATTGCAACCTAACCCTGATGTTCAGCCTTGCTCAGGCCATTGGTGCCGCTGAAGCTGGTGCGACACTAATCTCTCCCTTCGTAGGCCGCATTATGGACTGGTACAAAAAAGCCGAAGGTGTAGATGGTTACACAGCGGCAGATGACCCTGGAGTGAAATCTGTCAGTACCATTTATCAATATTTCAAAAAATTCGGCTACGCCACCGTCGTCATGGGTGCCAGCTTCCGCAACAGTAATGAAATCACTGAACTGGCAGGTTGTGACCTGCTCACCATTGCCCCTGCCCTAATGGAAGAATTGCAAACCAGTGAAGGCGAACTGCCACGAAAACTGTCACCGGAAACTGCCAGCGAAGCCCTCATTGAACGTATCGAGATGAATGAAAGTCACTTTCGTTGGATGATGAATGAAGATGCCATGGCCACCGAAAAACTAGCTGAAGGTATTCGAGGTTTCACCGCTGACACGCTGAAACTGGAACAACTGGTACAAGATATCGCACGCCAACAAGCAGCCTGAAAAGCACTCGCCAACTGATGTAGCCATACTAAGGGATGGAACACAATAACTTATATAAGTGGCGTTCGTATTTGTTCGTTCTAATTGAGTAAAAGCGTAGGAATAGTCACTCTTATTTCGAGCTTTTACGATTGAAGAACGGGCACCAAAAGTAAGCGCTTTAGGCGAAGACGGGCTGAAGAAGGGATGCCAATTGCATAAGTTATTGTGTTCCATCCCTAAGCACAGGGCTACCGCCTTCTGAAAAATCAGAAACACAACAGGCTGTTGAACCCGAATTGAAACCTTCTATGTTTCGATAGCCTGTCTCGACAACAAAAAAAATACCTTTTAGCTGTGAACATCTTCACTTAACCACCGAATACCGCTTTTAAAAACACCCTATAGGAAACTGCACTGGTTATTCATGTAATTTGTACAACAGTGCCTTGAATTACGTCAACCCTGGTCGATAGTTCGTCTTTCAATATATCTTCAAACATTCAGTTTTCTGGCGTCGAGCAAACATCACTCACCCAGCATAAAAATAACTCTATGGTTAACCATATTTTCCTGTAAAAACATAACATGAAATGTACCATAAATAATTTAATCGCTTGGAATTTAATTCCCCACAACTTGCTGTGAATGCCGTCATTCCGGCATGTTTTTAGCCGAAATCCAGAGGTTGCCTGAAAACACCTGCTTTTACCGAAATTCCTGAACTCTGGTCTTCACCGGAGTGACGTGATGGGTGTTGATACCCCGCTTTCACGTAGCGAAAATCGAGCGTCAGCGAGATAGTTTGCTGCAGGGTAGTTTATTTTTTTAGTAAAACTTGACAATTTATTCTGGATAGAAACATTGCTCGGAGGCACGATACCTCCGACAAAAAACAAGAAAATTTATGGTTTACAGCCACCGCAATGGCGAGCCGATATTTTTGGACAAATAGATAATAAAAAACATGCCCAGGGTGCTAAATTATATGCTGAACTTTGCCAGGAATGTCACTGACCACCAATGGGTAGTGAAAAATTCTGGTCTGATGCCTGCTGGATAAAACCTGATGAAAAAATATGGCCTGTATATAGCCATGCCATGCAAGAACACTTTGGAGATAAACTAACTCCTTCTGATTTTCTGGGATTGCAGCAGATATTGAAAAAAATCTTCATTTGAGTCCAGTACATCAACCACTTTACCGTTACCGGCCTAATCAGCAATAACCTGGACAGTCCGCAAGCCATCGTAATTTCCATCCAACCCAAGGCTGTAACCGCCGATTCCCTTGCGCGAAATAAACACATGATCTTCGTACCACAATGGCACATAGGGTAAGGTTTCCAATAACCGTTGTTGCAATTCACGATAGACTGCACTCTGCAATGTTAAGCTCTCTGCCCTACCCGCCATCGTAATTAAACGATCCACAGTACCATCCTGAAAACGCCCTCGGTTTGCACCATTCGGTGGGACTGAGTCACTATGAAAAATATAACGAAAAACATCCGGTGTTTTAATGCCTACCCACGACAGGCTGAACATCTGAAAATTACCAGCTTTAATGTCGCCGTAAAATGTTCCCCAATCGTAACTGCGTAAATCCACATTAATACCCACAGCTTTGAGCTGACTTTGCAGCACAGTAGCCAGACGCACGCGGAAAGCATCGGTGGAGGTTTTGTAGGTAATCTGTAATGGATGCTTCAGACTGTATCCATGTTTAACCAAAAGAGCCCGTGCTGCATCCGGGTTATATTGAATTTTAGGTAATATTGGATTTCCAGCCCAGTGATTGGGGGGCAATAACGCACTGGCCGGGCGTGCGGCTCCACCCATCACATAATGAATAATTTTTTCCCGGTCGATGGCAAAAGCAATAGCCTGACGCACATCTTGTTGACCGGTGATGCCGTCATCCAGATTAAACCCTAAATAAGTAAAATTAGAACCGCGCGCACGGGTAACATTGATATTTTTTTTATCCTGCAAAAAATTCACCAGCTCTGGTGACAAATCATTTTGCAGCATATCCAGCTCGCCACGCAGCAATTTGAGTACACGCACAGTGGCATCACTGACACGGATAAAACTAATAGCCTGCTGGTCGCGTTGTCGCCGTAATTGTAGTCGTCCTGTTTCCGGCCATGCCACAAAATGGAACGGGCCACTACCGATAGGTTGCTGATTAAATGGATGCTGTGCAGCAATTTTCGCCGCGGGAAGAATGCCGATCACCAAATAACCTGGAAACAACAAATCCGCCTTATGCAAATAAAAATCGAGGGTGTTGTCATCCACCACATCGATATGTTTGATCATAGACAATGTAGCGCGATGCGGCGATGCATTGTCTGGATCCAGCACCGCATCATAGGTAACTTTTACATCCTCTGCGGTCAGGCGACTACCATCAGGAAAAATGCGCCCGTCATCAGCCTTGTGCAAAGTAAAACGGTAATGCGTGGTGCTGATTATTTTCCAGCTGGCAATGCCGGGCACAGGCAGCTGCTGTTCATCAAATTCTACCAATCTTGCATATAATAGGCGGTTAACACGGCTGGAGGTAGCATCAGTGGCGAAACGTGGATCCAGAGTGACCGGCGCACTGGCGAGTCCGATGCGTAATGTATTGTCCGGCGCTGGTGCGCAAGCCGACAATACCAAAATAGTCAGCAATAAGAGAAAACGCAACGCTGGAAATGCACTCAAAAATCTACCAATTTTTATAGGGATGTTTAACCAAGCAGACATTGTAATAACGAGCATCCGCTGAGACTTCTTCACCCAGCCAGGAAGGCTTGGCAAAAGCTTCATCTTCGCTTGCCAGCTCAATTTCGGCCACCACCAGCCCCTCATTGTCTCCTGCAAAGACATCGATTTCCCATGTATGTGCTTCATACTTTACATGGTACCGGGTTTTTTCAATGAGCGGGCCGTCAGCTAACGTATCAAGCAACTCATGCGCATCGTTCAAGGGTATGGGGTACTCATACTCCTGACGGGTGACACCCAGAGTGGCACCTTTAATATTAAGGCTCGCCCGCCCACCAGCAAGACGGATACGCACGGAGGATTTCTGCTCAATAGTCAATGATATAGCGCTCAGATAACCCTGACGCATAACAACACCATTGTCAGCCTGTACACGCCAGCCATCACTTTTTAATAAAAACTTTCGTTCAATTTCAATTGGCATAAGCAATTTTTTGAGCCGGCAATACCCTACTATTCTAATCGGAAGAATTTAGTGGCCCAAGTAGCCGCCAAATTGTAACGAAAAAAGCCATTTCAAGCTATTTTTGATTGCTTGGAAAAAATGCGACGCAAATACATCAAAACCATCCGCATCAAATCATAAAACACATGTTTATTATCGGGGTAATGTATCTTCCTCACAATCAACGACAGACATTAGGCTCAACACAGAAAAGCGAATAGATATCATATGCGATTATTTCTAAAACAATAAAAATATCAGGGTAACATTAAATAGCGCACTACCATCAAGAAACACCAAGGTCGCCTGCAAGGTATTTCACAAGATTGTATTGTTGATTTTTTCTCACACCTAGGCATTTTTCAGGCTCGATGGCACCCTCTTTAATCGAGGAAGTTCTTAGCCAGAATTTTTATATTCCAAAAGTTTTTAGGGAATACTTCCAAACATAATACCCATTCAAAAAATAACATTACTGTGTAAAAAAGTATTTTTGATGCTACCGGATAGCGATACACCAATTAGAAATTTTTTTTAAAAATATTCTTCAACATCTATAACAAGACCGTAGTACCCGATATACCCTCTGTAAAAATAAAAATATTCCCCCAAAAGCATCAGCAAATACCCTCAGGTCAATCATCCATAAACCGCTAACGAATACGCCCATCATTCTTGACGGAAACATGGGTGTATGTCATAAATTCTTACTAATTCCATCATCTATTTATGGTGATGTGAATTACTTATCGGATTCTAGTAATAACAAAAGGAACATCGCCATGACTACCACCAAAAAATCTATTTTTTTATTAGCCTCTATGACCTTTTTAATTTTTCTTAGCCTGACTGTAACTGCCAAAGAATACACTGCAAAAGGCACGGTGAATGCTATTAAATCCTCATCACAAAAACTCACAATATCTCACGGCCCTGTGGAAGGCCTTATGGGTGCAATGAAAATGGACTTCAAGGTTGCAGATCCCGCAATGCTGAGTGATGTCAATATTGGAAGCACAATACAATTCACGCTCGATGAGGATGCAAAGGGAAACCTCACGATAATAGACCTGGAAACAACAGGAGATACAAAATAAATTATAGCTATTTAACCTCGCAATTACATTCAGGGTGAAAGAAAAACAAAGAGAGATAGTAAATACTTTTCTTTTTAAAGCCTAAATTGAACAAGGAACCAATCTATAATTTCATTAAATCACATTTTTCACTCTCCTCTCCAACCCGAAAGAGAGGAGAGTAAGTCACAACACTTGTAATACGAGATCATTGTGATTTTACATTGTCCATGATGATCATCAACACAATCAACATACATTTTAAAAGCGGAGGGAGTATTACATGCTTTTTGTCAACAAGTTTTATTATAACGTTACCATTTTAATTTTGTTCCTTATTTCAGGAGTCGTTTACGCAGAAGAAATAGATCATAGTCAACATGGAAACAACCATGATATGTCGAATCATGGTAGGCATGATACCGCAGCATCCTCAATGCACATTCACCATGAACATGGGGCTGGCGGGTTAATGCTTGAATACAAGTTTATGCGCATGAATATGAAGGGACTGTTAAATGGCACAAATAATATAAAGAGTAATAATATTTCAGCAGCACGCCAAAACTTAATGGGGCCTGCCCCCGGGTTTGATTACAGAATGTCGCCAACAAAAATGACGATGGATATGCATATGTTCATGGCAATGTATGGAATTAGCGATAAAACCAGCATTATGGGCATGTTCCATTATCTGAAAAATAAAATGGATATGGTAATGCACATGCAAATGCCCAGCGGAATGCCCATGGGTAACATGTTTGGATCAATGAAAACCAGCGGTATTGGTGATAGTCGAATTGATGTTATGTATCAAGCGAATCACCAGTTAACCACAAGCCTTGGGTTAAGCCTTCCAACAGGTAGCATTAATGAAGAAATAACAATGACCATGAATGGTACAAACTTTTCAACTGGAAACCCTATGCCAACCGTTACCAACGGCCCGACACAGGCACCCTATTCAATGCAATTAGGCTCGGGCACATACGATTTAATTCCAGCGGTAACCTATAACAAAAGTCTAGACCTATGGAATATTGGAGGACAAGCGACTTATACATTCCGCACAGGAGAAAATGATAATGACTATACACTGGGAGACCAATTAGAAATTACTGCCTGGGGGACATACTCCATCAATCCAGGATTAACTCTATCGAGCCGAATAAATATTCTTGATTGGGGGAAGATTGAAGGCCAGGATCAAAACATAAACCCAGTGATGTCTCCATCAGCTGACCCTGATGCGAGCGGAGGAACAAGGGTTGATTTTCTGCTTGGAATAAGCGGACATATTGAAAAATACCACATGCTTAGCCTGGAAGTTGGAGCGCCAATATATCAGGATCTTAATGGCCCACAACTAAAAACAGATATTATGTACGCATTTAGTTACCAGTATATTTATGGTGGATGATATAACTTAATAAATCACTAATTGGGATAGCTGGGTCATCACCATTAAGGCCCAGTTAATCCCTATTATATAAACTGTTATTTATCGTTATTTTTATTGCCAGAATAAATCATTTAATATCTATCACAATAAGCTACACTTGTTTTGATAGGTAGAACTTGGCAACATAAATAGCGATAAATTCAATAATCACTGTTTTAATATGGAAGTATCACCGTTGTTTATATTTCATAAGAATCAACATATTTTTTCTTGTCTACTACTATTGTGTACCAGCAACAGCAACATCAACGCAGCAGAAAAATTTTTTCCAATGGGAGAAAATGGTTCAGAGGAAAACCAAAAAACCACACTTTCTGTGGGCACAACATTACAGAAAAATATTCAAGTTAATAACCCGTTAACTTTACAGGAAGTAGAAAAAATGGCGTTGGAAAATGACTCATTAATAAAGAAATTTAATGCGGAACACATGGCATTAAAAGAAAAAAAAGTGAGTGCCTCCAGACTACCTGACCCAAAATTTAAAATAGGCTTAATAAATTTACCAACAGATAACCTAGTAGTCGATCAAGAGGCAATGACTCAACAAGTTATCGGGTTACAGCAAATGTTCCCACCTTATAGGTCCCTTAACTATAAGGAAGAGAAAACGAACTTCATGGGGATTTCAAAAAAGCATAAAGTGACAAATCAAAAAATGGAAGTTTTACGTAACGTAAGACGATCCTGGTTAAATGTATATTTGCAATATCACACAGAAGTTATATTAATAAAGAGTGGAGAATTATTCACACAACTGATAGAAATGACAAAATCTCAATACAGATCAGGACGCGGAAACCAGCAAAACGTAATACGTGCCCAGCTTGAACGAAGTTTATTAAAGGATACTGAGATTCAAGTTTCTGCGATGAAAGAAAAAGCGCTAGCGAGCCTTAAAAAATGGGTGGATACACCACATTTGAATAGACCATTATCATTATCTTCTTTTTCAGTTCCGGATATTTATGACCGGGATATATTGATTTCATCTATCAATACACACCCTTCATTACAAGCATCGGTAGCAAGCGCAAATGCGGCCAAGTCAAAAATTGATATTGCTAAAGCAAAATATTATCCAGGGTGGATGATGGACTTTAGTTTTAGTAAACGTGAAAATACCCCTATGGGTGAGAACCGGGCTAATTTATTTTCTTTGATGTTCATAGTAGATATCCCTCTCTTCACTTCAAACCGACAAGACAAACAAGTAATAGCCAGCACACAAGAATATAAGGCGGCAAAATATTTTTCTGAAGAAACGAAAAAAACCTTGCAGAGCACATTGGATTCTGAATATTCAACTTGGTCACGATTGCGTGAACGCCTTCAAAACCATGAAACAGTGGTGCTTCCACAAGCACGCCAAAACTCCAAGGCTGCACTGAAAGCCTACAGAAGCCAAGAAACTGGATTTGACCCGTTAATGCGAGCAAAGCTCATGGAAATGCAAATAAAGTTGCAAGCATTAAAAATATTTGTTGACTTAATACAATCTCAAATTAATTTACTTTATTTAACAAAGGGGGTGAGATATGGATCACACGACCCGAAATAAGTTTAGTGAAAAAATAAAATATAAAATATGGCTTTTCAGCTGTAGTTGCCGGTATTTATTTAAGCCTGCAATTGTAAAATTTGTATCTATCTTACAAAGACAAGTATTTCTTGCTGTTGTCATTATATTTTCATTTATTGGCTTTAAATATTACATCACCGGTTCAAATTCTGAAATTGATGTCAATGCATCTTTTTCGAAAAATGAACACGTAGAAATATCTTCTTTAGATAAAAATGATTCTAAAGAAACCGCTATAGAGCATGCAAAAAAACATACTAACCCAATGTATGTATGCCCTATGCACCCAGATATATTAAACCGTGACCCAAATGCAACATGCCCAATTTGCGGAATGGATCTAGTACTGATTGAAAGATCTAGCGATGAGGAAGGAATTATATCCATTTCTCCTCGTGTCATTAATATGCTAGGGGTTCAAATAAAAAAAGTGAAAAAAAGAACCTTATATCGACGTATAAATACTGTAGGAAATATAAAATACAATGAAAATAAAATTCGCCATATTCATTTGAGAACTGATGGATGGGTGGAGTACCTGGCAGTTAAAACATTAGGAGAACGAGTAAAAAAAGGGGATTTGTTATTTAAAGTCTATTCTCCAAAACTTGTTAATGCGCAAGAGGAGCTATTGCAATCAGCAAACATGAAAAATACATCGTTATTATCCGCATCACGAGACCGGTTAATTTCACTAGGCATGTCAAAAAAACAAATTAGAAATCTTGAAAAATCCAAAAAACTCATTCCATTGGTAAGTTATTTTTCACCCCAAAATGGAATAATCGCTGAATTAAATATCAGAGAAGGGATGTTTGTAAAACCATCTAAGTCTATCATTAGCTTAGTAAACATGACGACCGTATGGTTAGTTGCCAATATTTTTGAAAGCCAATCAAATTGGGTACAAGAAGGTGATCGTGCGGAAGCAATATTATCTTTTATGCCCGGAAAGATATGGGAAGGAACGGTTGAACATATTTATCCAATCTTAGATGCTAAAACACGCAGCCTAGAAGTTCGCTTGCGCTTCAATAATCCTGGGGAAATCCTAAAAGCTAATATGTATGCGGACGTGAATATTTTTGTCAGCCCAAAACGTAATGTGTTGACGATACCGCGCGAATCATTAATTCGCACTGGCGACGGTGATCGTGTCATCATCGCATTAGGCGATGGTAAATTTAAACCTGTTTCAGTTCGGGTCGGTATAGAATCGAACAATAAATTTGAAGTTATTAGTGGTTTACAAGAAAGCGATGAAGTTGTTGTTTCCAGCCAGTTTTTAATCGACTCAGAAAGTAGTTTACGTGCCAGTTTATCGCGTTTAAGTGGTGGCTGATATTTTTCTACCGAAACACTACACCCATATAAATATGATATTTCTTTATAAATACTATGTATTTGGTATTTTTATTGCCCTCATTCCATAAATTTTATAAAACCGTATAAAAATGATTACAAAAGTTATTCATTGGTCCATACACAATAGACCACTAGTTCTTCTTCTAACTTTTTTTTTAATAGGTTGGGGAATTTTTTCTTTACTGCGGACACCGCTTGATGCGATCCCTGATTTATCCGATTTACAGGTCATTATAAAAACTTCTTACCCTGGTCAAGCACCTGAAGTTGTGGAAGATCAAGTGACCTACCCTATCACCACTGCAATGTTATCCGTGCCGGGAACAGTAGCGGTAAGAGGGTTTTCATTTTTTGGTGATTCGTATGTTTATGTAATTTTTAAAGATGGCACAGATATTTATTGGGCGCGATCTCGTGTGCTTGAATATTTAAGTCAAGTCGCTAGCAATCTACCAAATTCAGCTAAGCCACAACTTGGCCCGGATGCAACCGGAGTGGGCTGGATATATCAATATGCATTAGTCGATCGCACAGGAAATCATGATCTTTCACAATTACGTAGTTTGCAAGATTGGTTTTTAAAATATGAATTACAAACAGTTGCCGGGGTATCTGAAGTAGCAACAGTAGGCGGTATGGTTAAGCAATATCAAGTTGTTTTAGACCCTGACAAGCTAAGAATTTATGGAATCCCATTAGAAAAGGTTAAAAAAGCAATACAGCGTGCTAATCAGGAAGTTGGTGGTTCAGTTATCGAGCAAGCTGAAGCGGAATACATGATTCGTGCTAAAGGCTATTTGAAAAACCTGGATGACCTTCGACATATCCCTGTTAGTGTCAATAATAAAGGAACACCTATCCTGCTTAATGATATCGCCGACATTCGATTGGGACCACAAATGCGACGCGGCATTGCTGAGCTTAATGGTGAAGGTGAAGTAGTTGGTGCAATTATTATCATGCGCTGGGGGGAAAATGCGCTCGATACGATTAAAGCAGTAAAACTAAAGCTTGAGCAATTAAAAAATGGACTGCCTGATGGTGTAGAAATCATAGAAACCTATAACCGATCAATATTAATTGAACGTGCGGTGAAAAATCTAGGTGAAAAATTAGTAAAAGAATTTTTAATCGTGGCATTAGTTTGTGTTGTATTTTTGTTTCATTTACGTTCTGCATTTATCGCTATAATTATCCTTCCTATCAGCATTTTGATTGCTTTTATCATCATGGAAAAACAAGGAATCAATGCCAATATAATGTCCTTAGGTGGCATTGCTATTGCAATCGGCGCTATGGTTGATGCTGCGATAGTTATGATAGAAAACGCTCACAAGCACATGGAAAAATCAACAGTTACTGAAAAAAACAGGTGGGCAATAATCGCAAAATCTGCAACTGAAGTCGGTCCTGCATTGTTTTTTTCATTACTGATAATCACTCTAAGTTTTTTACCTGTATTTACACTCGAAGCACAAGAAGGGAAATTATTCAGCCCGTTGGCGTTTACCAAAACGTATGCAATGGCAGCTGCTGCCGGGCTATCTATTACACTAATGCCTGTGTTAATGGGCTATTTTATTCGCGGCCATATTATGCCGGAAGAAAAAAATATACTGCGGCGTATCTTGGTAGCAATTTATATGCCAGTTATTCATACGGTATTGCGTTTTCCAATTGCAACTATTTTATTATCAATCCTCACGGTTGTTTCCATACTTTATCCAATGTCAAAACTAGGATCAGAATTCATGCCGGAATTGGATGAAGGTGATTTATTGTATATGCCAACAACATTTACCGGTATATCAATAGGCAAAGCTGGAGAGCTTCTTCAATTAACTGACAAACTGATTCGCACACTCCCCGAAGTACTTACAGTGTTCGGGAAAGTCGGGCGTGCGGAGACGGCAACAGACCCTGCACCGCTAACAATGATCGAAACCACTATCCAGTTACGCCCAAAGAGTGAATGGCGTGAAGGTATGACAATGGAAAAATTAAAACAGGAGTTACAAAAAACCGTTTCGATTCCCGGTTTAACAAACTCCTGGGTAATGCCAATAAAAACACGTATTGATATGATTTCTACAGGGGTAAAAACACCCGTCGGCATAAAAATATCCGGGCCGGACTTGATGGTAATACAAAAACTCGGGCAGGAAATAGAGAAAGTCATCAAGGAAATACCTGGGACTCTGTCTGTGTTTTCAGAGCGCGTGGCTGGTGCCCGTTATATTGATATTAATATCAATCGCCGTGCCGCTGCTCGATTTGGACTCAATATTGCCGATATCCAGGAAGTCATCAGCAAAGCAGTCGGCGGCTCAAATGTAACGTATACCGTTGAAGGGTTAGAACGTTACCCTGTTAATATACGCTACCCTCGTACTGTACGTGATTCTGTGGCTAAACTCCGGCAGTTGCCAATAGTCGCTCCAAACATGGCACAAATTTCTTTGCATGAAGTAGCAGAAATACGAATTGTTGATGGCCCAGGAATGATTAAAAGTGAAAATGCCCGACGTATTGGTTGGGTATATGTCGATATACAGAATCGGGACTTAGGTGGGTATGTATTAGATGCACAAAAGAAAGTAGAGCAAAATATTCATCTACCCGCAGGTTATTCTATAGGCTGGGCGGGTCAATATGAATATATGCTGCGTGCAAAAGAAAAATTGGTCTATGTAGTACCGTTAACATTAGCCATAATATTCCTTTTGCTTTATTTGAATTTCCGTAATTTTACAGAATGTTTTATGGTAATGGGCTCTGTGCCATTGGCATTGGTTGGTGGTGTCTGGCTTGTCTATATGCTCGATTATAATTTATCGGTTGCTGTCGGTGTGGGTTTTGTTGCATTAGCAGGTGTAGCCGCAGAATTTGGCGTTATAATGCTGGTCTATCTCAACCAGGCAATAAAAGAACACAAACCCAGCAATGAGCAGCAACTTCGTGAAGCGATTATTGATGGTGCAGTGTTGCGGGTCAGGCCAAAGGCGATGTCGGCTGCGGTTGTGATTGCCGGGTTAATACCGATTATGATGGGTTCCGGAACCGGCTCGGAAGTCATGCAACGCATTGCAGCACCAATGTTAGGTGGTATGATCACCGCACCGTTGGTGTCTATGGTGCTGATACCTGTCCTGTACATGCTCTGGAAGAACAAGCAATTAAAAGCGCTTGTTGCTCTTCCAGGACAACCGGACTCAACGATCTTGAAATAGTGGTTCGCCTAGGGGGAGCTAACATCCCACACTTTCTACATGATGGTGCTCAGTCTGGCAGAATCACTGTAGTCGTTTCAAAGCCCCGCGTTTCTTCATCCACTAACGCAAATTCATGGCTGCCAATTTTTGCCACTTCACCATGTTTTAACATGTGTCGTTTAACCACCTTGCCGTTCACTGTGGTGCCATTGGTGCTGCCTTGATCTTCAACATGGACATCCAATAAACCTTCCATGTAGGCGCTGGGTGAAATTGTAATTTTGGCATGTTTACCACTAACTGTTTCATCATCCACACGAATATCACATTCGGGGCGCCGACCGATTAGCCAATTACCCTCTTTAAGAGAAATATCTTCCAGAAACTGACCTTCGCGGGAGTGAACAAGTTTTGGCATGGGTTTGCACCTTCAACAATAAACGAAAAATTAAGTGTTATTATGACGTGAATACTTTCCTGTAATCAATCTATAGAAATCAACGCGGCCCACCCAGCGCCGCAATCACTACAGAAATATTATCTCGTCCGCCATTATTATTCGCGAGATCAATCAGGCGCTGCGCAGCACATTCCCAACTACCCCCAGCAGCCAGCAGAACATCCTCACTAACCGCATCGGCAACCATATCAGTAAGGCCATCCGAGCATAACAGGAACACATCGCCAGGGCGGGCTTCCAGCTCTTGTACCTCGGCAACCACTCTGGAACGCACGCCCACAGCTCGAGTGATGACATGACGGTAAGGATTACTTTCAACCTCTTCAGCAGAAATTGCACCTTTTTCCAACAGTTCACGCACCAGCGAATGGTCTGCCGTTATTTGTTCCAGTCTGCGCCCACGCAGACGGTAAACCCGAGAATCACCCACATGAGCCACCACTGCTTTATCTTCATAAAAAAGCACCATCGCCAGAGTGGTTCCCATACCCTTGCGCTCGGGGTTAGATTTGGCATTTTCAAAAATAATTGCGTTAGCCCGATTCACTGAACGACGCACCAAAGTGGCGTGTTGGCTCATATTTTTGTTGGGACGCAGGCGCAATGGCTTATCCAGCGCCGCCAGCAACACCTCGCTAAGTGTTTCCAGACACAGGCGACTGGCGACATTACCAGCATTATGTCCACCCATACCATCGGCCAACAAGGCTAGGCCATGTGGCACATCCCAGGCAATAGCGTCTTCATTATGGCTGCGGGCACGACCGGTATCAGTAATACCGATGATATGCACACTACACTGGGTATTCATTTCGTTTGTCATCGTTATTATTTCGAACCTGTTCAGGTTTTTTCTACACAGCGTTTAATGGCATCTGCCATATCCTGCCCTGTATCAAAACGTTTAGCTGGATCCTTTTCCAGCGCTTTATTAATGAGGCGGGTCGCGCAAGTGGGTAATTCCGGGCGCAACTTGCGTATACTTTTAGGCTTTTCGTGGGTAATTTGATACATCAAGCTGGTCAGCGAGTCTCCTTCAAAAGGTAGATGGCCAGTAAATAATTGATACAGGGTAACGCCCAATGAAAACAAATCTGAGCGACCATCCACTTTTTTACCGGCGATTTGTTCTGGTGACATATAAAATGGGCTGCCCAGTACAGTACCAGTGCGCGTTTTGCTATTATCCGTCAGACAGGCGATACCAAAATCGGTAACTTTTAATTGTCCCGTGTCACCATTAAAAATAATATTGCCGGGTTTCACATCACGATGTACCACCTTTTGCTCATGGGCATAACCCAGCGCTTCAGCAACGTGCATTCCGAGAGTAAACACCTGAACGATAGACAGTAGCTCTTCTTTACGAATGTATTGATCAAGGCTGTTACCCGTAATGTAATCCATAGCGATATAGGCCAGATCATGCTCTTCGCCCACATCGTAAATGGTAACAATATTGGGATGATTAAGCCGCCCGGCGGTTTCTGCTTCCTGAAAAAAACGCCGCCGTACTTCTTCCAATTGTTCGCTTTCAAACTCTTCAGTAAGCGCCATGGTTTTAATGGCCACAGTACGACCAATGCGCGGGTCGCGCCCCAGATACACCGTACCCATGGCACCACGGCCCAGCTCGCGCTCAATTTCATAGCGGCCCAGTACTGGGCGTTCAACGTTGGGGTCGTCCATCACTAATTTGGTGGAAGCATAAGAAATCGAAGTTGCCGCCAATGATGCTGGTGTTAATGTCGGCTGATGCCGTGCCCGACGCTCACGAATATCCCGGAAATTGTCATCCTGTACGGCAATGTGCTCATAAGCAACCAAAGCCTTATTAAACTGACGACGCCGTTCAAAATCCAAGCCTAACTGGTAGAAGGCTTCTCGTACCTGTATACCTGCATCACAATCACTCAAGCGTGCCATGGCTTGATCCGGCCTTCCTTGTGCACGAAGATTCGCGGACAACTCCATCAAAGCCGTATCACGTTCGTTTCTCAACCCGACATGATGCTGACTACCCCAATGATGCAACCACAACAGACTGTGCCCCAGCAATAAAAGCATCACCGGTAAAGCCAGTGGCAACCAAGTATTATGCACAATCATCATCATCAAATTGCCATTGAGCAACAAAAAAGCAAGGCCAACACCTATCAATAACCCTAAATTACCGCGCAAGCGTAGCGGTAATAATAAGAAATAGAGAGTAATCAGCAACAGCGCACCACGTTGCACGCCTGACGACCAGAAGGGAACATTGATGAAAGACTCTGTCATAATTGCATTAACTACCTGAGCCGACCACAATAGCCCCGTGCTGGAAAACAAACCGGGAATTAGCAATGGTTGTGCCAATGGGCCATTACTGGCACCTATCAGCACCGTTTTTCCACGCAACTCTTTTTTCAATGTTTTTCTAAAGATTGAATCGTTTAACACCTGCTCCGCTGTTGATACAGGAACAGGCCGAGAAGCATCAGGTACTCGAGGATACACACGTAAAGCGGCATCCGTGTCATACCAAACCGTATTCAAAAACATTCCCTTACCTGGATGCACCGTAATGCGTTCCACAGGTATATCCAGTGCCTGAGCGGCCAAACGCATTTCGAAAGACGGTAAATAGCGCCGATCTTCCACCTGCCCCGTCACAACAGCTAAGGGTGCAACAACCCTCATATCCGGTCGATCATCGGTAAAAACTGCCATTGTTGCCGCCTCCGCAAACATTGCCAAAGGCTCGAAAGCGACAGGCGCCCCCCCCCTGTTTACAAACTGCGGCGGCAATAACAACGGCAGAAGCATGGCTCGACTATTGTCCGGCACTTCAACTGCGAGGGACTCCAATGATGCGACGGTAGGCGGCACAGCCAGCACAGTCATCGGCATTGATTGCAGTACCACACGCAGATCATCATCCGGATCCAGTATTCGCCAGATATCTGCTGTCTCTTTTTTACTCAATAACAACTGCAAACGGGTCTTCGCCCCGGAATCAAGAATAGTCTGCGGCACATTCAACGCTGCCGTAATACCTATCGCAGCGACCTGGGCAGTCTGTAAGCGCCGTAACAAATCCGCCAGTTTTTGATGGGAGACTTGCGGTGTATCTGAATCCAGAGTGACTATCATCGTTTTAACTGATACATCCGATACCGGCATTAACACGGCCAAGCGGGTATACAAAGCGTGTTCCAACTGCTGCGCACTCGGGAAAAAACTCCAGCCTGACAGGGTCAGCCCCAGCAGAAATATCCACCAGCGGTGATGGGAGAGCAGTCGCATCAAGGGGTTATCCTAAATTCCGCAATTGACCGCTTAGAGGGAGTGCTAACACATTGCTAAACATGATGTTTTGAATTTCTGGCGGGTTCATTTGTTGAGTGAGTCGCTATGACTGGTATAGCACGTTGCCTTTTGCATCTGGCTGCGTTGCGCATCGTCGCAATAGCGGGCTATTACTCCTCATCGCGCCTTGCCAGCCACAAAACTCAACGCACTCTACCAGCCATTCAACTGCGGGCTTTAGGATTATCTTTTTGCTTTTAAGCACAAAATATACTCTTTTCAACCAGTTAACACGCGGACAGGATAGCACCGACCATAAAAGCTGGCATCGGCACACGGTTCACATCGGCCTGTGAAACGTTACCTTAAG
>Ga0256839_1000465_pt1 | contig 52559 bp, 49 predicted proteins | sample 354166metaG_FD_185968 | JGI IMG/M metagenome (GOLD analysis project Ga0256839, IMG submission 185968) | Hydrothermal vent microbial communities from Mid Atlantic Ridge, Atlantic Ocean - 354-166 | ecosystem: Environmental > Aquatic > Marine > Hydrothermal vents | place: Atlantic Ocean: Mid... | reverse complement strand
GAAACTTGTAATCACAATCCAACCTCACTCCTCTCTCAAGACGTTTTAGATTACCTATAAGGATTTGAAACTGTATAGAACCGTCCGTATCACATACATCTACGACTATGGTTTTAGATTACCTATAAGGATTTGAAACTGTCGCGGATGTGGGTGACGGTCTTGTTGCCGTGAAGTTTTAGATTACCTATAAGGATTTGAAACAGATATCCCTACCTACTTTTAATACCGATCTTCATACGTTTTAGATTACCTATAAGGATTTGAAACCCGTCGATGGTGTGGAGGAATACAGCATGCTAGACAGGTTTTAGATTACCTATAAGGATTTGAAACCTATTTGCAAATCTACTACCTCTACTTGTTGGACCCAGTTTTAGATTACCTATAAGGATTTGAAACAGCGGCGGTGGCTTGAGTTTCGCTGGGGCTGGATCTGTTTTAGATTACCTATAAGGATTTGAAACACCGCTACACCATCTAGTTTTAAATACACGTAAGCATGTTTTAGATTACCTATAAGGATTTGAAACTATGCATAACAATTATTGAAGTTGTGGCGTTACTACAGTTTTAGATTACCTATAAGGATTTGAAACAGATAGATGAAAAGGGAAGTGTGAGAGTTCTATCAGAGTTTTAGATTACCTATAAGGATTTGAAACCATTTTCTACTGGATATGTATTTGGTGTCAGCGGTGCGTTTTAGATTACCTATAAGGATTTGAAACGGATTGGTGGGTTGCTAGACACAATCCTATTCACATGTTTTAGATTACCTATAAGGGTTTGAAACTGTTTTTCTTTAGAATTGCTGGTGATAGGCGCTGTAGTTTTAGATTACCTATAAGGATTTGAAACTTTCTCCATAGTTGAAGTTTCCAAGCCATAGATATGGTTTTAGATTACCTATAAGGGTTTGAAACACGTTGTAATGTTTGAGCATGAGGGTAACTAAATTATGTTATAACTTAAAGATCGTTTATTATGTAATATAAGGTGGGTAAATCAACGATTTTATGTTATCGTGAGTTGAAGAGTATTATTATAGATACTGTATCTTTCAAAAGCAATGTGTATTTACATATGGTAAATGCTGTGTAAACGCTTTTTACGCCTCCAGCATTTCATGTGGGTTGAGTCTATATTAAAACCTTTACAAGTTTATTTTGAATAGTTTATCTGTTTATATAGATGGGGTAAGTTGGGTATGAGGGCTGATCCAATTAGAATAGTTATTATAGGTATATTAGTCTTTCTTCTTGTGTTGATAACGATACCGATTTTAATGAGTATCTTCATGGGTTGGCAGCTCCCCATGTCTGGTATGATGGGTATGATGGGGGGCTTCCCAATGTTTATAATGGCTCTCCCCATATGGGCTCTCTTCATAATCCTAATCATATTCCTTATTGGGCTGGTTCAGAAGGATGGTGGGGAAAGTAGGGAGATATATACCAGGGCTGATGTAAATGTGGAGAAGGCTGGAAAAGCGCCTGATGTTACGGAGCCTGATATCTTTAGAGCGTTGAAGCCTGATGAGAGAAGGGTTGTGGAGTTACTTATGAAGAATGGGGGTGTAATGACACAGAAGGATCTAAGGTGGGAGCTGGGTATGAACCGTGTCCAGATACATAGGGTTTTGGAGCGTCTGGAGGAGAGGAACATAGTTAGCAGGAGGTCAATAGGTAATACTAATGAGGTTAGGCTGTCAGAGTGGTTTATGGAGAAATATGTTTCATAGAGAGCGTTACATCCGTTTCAGTCAGGTATCATATATCGTTTCAACACATCCTATACCCGGTGATGTGGAATGAGTAGCACATATCTCGTCTTGGGATTGGTTGGTCTGCTTGCACTCGGAGTATCTATAGCTGTGGCCGGGATGGGTCAGATGAATCCACTATGGAATATGTGGGGTATGCCCATGAACGGGCCTCAGGGTATGAATGGTATGAATGGGATGATGGGAGGCATGAATGGCGTGAACGGTATGATGGGTGGAATGGGCTATGATGGTATGATGGATGGCATGATGGGTATGAATGGCATGGCTGGTATGGACTGCGAATCTATGATGCAGGGGATGGAGGGTATGATGCAGCAGCATATGGCTCAGATGGAGTCTATGATGGTTGAGTGTGAGGCTATGATGGGCCACGGTGAGGGTGGAGAGGCTCATTAGAACCTTTAACCCCCACACTCTTATTTATCATTAGGAAGGCTCCAAAAGTATATAGCCATATCATAACCGGATATACTATCATCCTCTCAATCCCTCCTATTCCCAGACCAAGGTCTATATCCAATAGGAATAGAGCTAGTGAAGATACGCTTATCAGGCCTAACACTACCCATAGCCATCCTAGGAAGCCCCTCTCCATCCTCACACTGGCTATAGCGGCTAATCCGGAGAATAGGAATGCTGCCAGTGCTGATATTGCGTGTGGAACCGGGTTGTCCATGGGGAAGACGCCTACCCCAATGGCACCTAGGCTGCTGAGTAGTAGGAGTGTAGACACCACCCTGTCGACTCTATATAGTAGGTATCCGGCTGCAATCCCAAATAGCCCTAGGAGTATTACGGACGTGTTGAATACCCATGCATTCTCCCCCACCCCTAATCTACTGATCACCTCCTGTGAGACGCTGTATCCTGGCCTTATAAACTCAGCCACCTTCCAGAGCAGTAGAAAGATGGTAGAGCCTGATATTAGTAGAGCCCCAATCCTCTGGCCGAGATCCATAGAAACAAAGATCTACCTGTTGAATTGAAATATGGCTATATTGATATACATAGTTTCTACGGTAATCTCCTAACTTGGCGTGTATCTAAAAAGGTATTTTAGGGGTGTTGATACTCCTCTTCAGCTACTCCTTTATAGCCTTCTTCACCTTCTCCAGAAGCTCTGGAGGAATCTCCTCCATACCATGGTCATGCTTGGCATGGTGTGCAATCTTCTCTAGGAGCTCCTCCGTTGTCTGCGCCTCCGCCTCCCAGTCACACTCAACCCCTACGTCTCTACAGCTGAACTTGGGCATTTCGATACACCAATAATTTTTTCCCGTCTATAACTATAAATGTTGTAGGGGTTTCAAGCAGATTGTTTAGGTTCAGACCTATAGGCGTGTGTAACATGTTTATTCAATGATTATGATATATGTGTGTCGGCTCTTGTAATGATCTTCTTAGCGATGTCTCTAGAGATGCTTATATTATTGTCATCGGCTTTTATCAGCCAAGCCACTAAGTACCCTATCGCTGGTGCAGCTGTTAAACCGGGTGAATCTATCCCATACAACAGTATATGCCTCCCTCTCCTCCTTATTATAAAGTCGTCATGAGGTAGATTGATTGTTCTGAATCCATGGACAACCTTTTCCACGGTGATCTCTCTTGATAGTAGGGGTTGGAAACGCCTCTTTATCGATTCCACGTCCTCATCTCTAGGTTTTTGACTAGTGTCATCCACCCATCTGAAGCCAGGCCCAACCACTGTACACTCCTTCCTAGGTATTATGGCCCCTCCCTTGGTATGTCTATGTATGGGTGTGGGTGGCACTGTATACATGTTCTCCAATGGGATGTTTGTCTCTAGCATGACTCCTAGGCTAAGCCTGTGCCTTGGCGGTTGATCACCTAGCGATGCCCCCAGCTCATAACTCCTATGGCCAGCTGCTATGACGATATACCCATCCAGCTCAGCGGGATCAGCCTCCATGGATAGCTTTACCTCACCACCCTCTTCTTGTAATGCTTTATATAGGGAGTGAAGCATCTCCATAGGCTCGACTACGCCGTATCCCTCTATACGTATACCCAGCTGGATATCCTTGGATAAAAACTCTTTATCCTCTAGTCTATCCCTATATACCTTCTCAACACTATATCCTCTTCTGTGGAGAAGCATCGCTATCATATTCAGGTATATCTTCTCAACACTGTTTCTAGCGAGTATGTACAGTCTTTTATCAAGTATCTCATACCCTACTTCACCTGAGAGGATCCTATGTAGCTTGGCCCCTTCCAGAGCCAATAGAGACTTTAGGCTATTAAATGGCCTCTGGATAATGTGTAATACTCCAGCGTTTCTCCCCGATGCCCCCAGCCCAAGTATGGGGGCTGGGTCGTATATCGATACCTGGTAACCCCTCTTCAGGAGGATATATCCTGTGTATAGGCCTATCACACCGGCTCCAAGTATGTTGACCCTATCCATATACACCTATAGATATATGGAGTATATTATCCAGATGTTAAATGGGTATGGACGTGTATAGATAATGTGGTATGGATGTCGCCGTGGTGGATATAGGCACCTCCAGGATTAAGTTAGCAATATTTAGAGACTGGAGGCTTGAGACGCTAAAGACGTATAGGTTTACAAGTATGGATGGCTTACTTGAGCCGGATTATATCGATGAGGTGGGTAGATATCTTGATAGGAACTTCAGCCAGATAGTGATAACTGGGCAGAGAGCCTCTATAATGGGGTGGTCCGGCTCTGGGGATAGGAGCCTGGTGTATACCTGGAGATCTGATCTCGGTAGGGATATTCTCGGGAGGGTCTCTGGAGACCCTGTAGCGTCTCTCTTCATAAGGAGCGGCAGCGGGGCTCCTAGGATAAAGCGGTTGCTGGATATGGGCTATGAATATGTTGGTGGGGTGGAGACCTACCTCACCTGGCTCATGACCGGGAGGTATGTAGTCGACTATTCATACGCATATACATATGGGTTGCTTGACCCGTTCGAGAGGCTGTACTCGGACTATCTCCTGGATCTTCTAGATATAGATGTCGACTCGCTCCCGACTCCTGTTGACTCCTATGAGGAGTTAATCGGTGAAGATATGTCTATAACGATGATACCTGATCAATCCGCAGCCTTATACGGGGAGGATCCAAGGCTGGAGCATTGTAAGCTTACTCTGGGGTCTGGAGCCTTCGCCGACAAAGCCGTTGGGGAGACGCCTGTGGGGGATCCTGATAGGGGTGTTATACCCATTATGATCTCCCCGGTAGACGGCTTTATGGCTGAGGTCTACATCTCATTCTGGGGCTCTAGCCTGGATAGGTTTCTCAGCATCCATGGATTGAACTATAGCGTGTTGGATTCTTTGGATGTGGAGCTCTACCATAGTCTAAATATACCTCCTATCTTGTTGAGGGGTAGTTTCTATGATGTGGAGGTCTCTATGGATCTGGATGTAGGTATAGAGGAGTTGGCCTATGGAATGGCTGGTGCGGCGTCATATATAGTATCCCTCGTCTCATCTGTATCCGACTCTAGGGATCTATATATCGGTGGAGGTGGTGCGGTCTCACACTTCTTCCCAGAGGTTATTTCTAGAGTTTTGGATAAGAATGTATATGTAAGGAGGAGGCCTGAGCTATCAACCGTATATGGCGCCGCAGCCTATCTAATCAAGAGGATGGATGGGGATGCATCATCCTTCATCGATGATGTAAGGCCTATAGAGAGGGTTTACAGGGGTTCCGACGATATGAGGTGGGTGTTTGAAAAGTATGTGGAGGGTCTGGAGAAGCACTCTAGCCTCGGTTGAGCCAGGCGATATTTAGTATGTTGTGGGGATCTAGGGCCTCCACAATCTTCTTTACACCTTCATACCACCTTCTATAGTACTTCTCCAAGTACTCTGCCCTTATGGAGCCAACTCCATGGTGGTGTGGGGATAGTCCATATTCCAGCGATAATTCAGTTATGTTTCTCCAAACACTCTTATAGGTGTCTCTAAATCCATCTACATCCATCAATACAGTCGTATATAGCCCCGCCCCTATGTCATGTATATGTCCTATGTGGGATGATACGCTAACCACCCCCTCTATATCCATCAGCCTATCCCTTACAAGGTTATATAAAGATGTGACTCTCCCCCATGGTATGGATAACTCGAAAGTATCTACTATCACCCCAGCCTTATACAGGCTGACTATCTTCTCAAGGTAGTTCCATCTAGTCTTATACCATTTCTCAAAATATTTCGTATCCACCTCCTCCACATTTTCAAGGAGCTTCTCCACCATCCTCATTCTATATATACCGGCCTCCCGATAACCTTCGTATAGGTGGTTCTCTATAAATAGGGCTGCTCCATCCAAGCCTGTGAGGGTTGTGGTCTCAACCTCGTCTAGGAGCCTGATCATGTCTGGTCGGACCCTGTACATAGAGATCATCTTAAGCTTCTCAACACCCTCTCCAAAACCATCAAGCCTATAAGCCTTCCTCAGGCTTCCAGTGGGTTTGGGGTAGACCCTCAGATACGCCTTGGTAACTATTCCTATACAACCCTCTGAGCCTATCAGCATCCTCTCCAGTGGGAGTGGTGTGTTCCTCCTCGGGGATGGTGGTAGCTCGACTAGGCCTATCGATGGTATAACAGCCTCTGCACCAACGAGAATATCCTCTATAGCTCCATATCCAGAGGAGTACATCCCTATACTTCCCATCGTTATAAGCCCGCCTATAGATGCCACGTCTATAGACTGTGGATAGTGTCCCAGTGTATATCCTTGTTTATTTAGCCAGTCCTCCACCTCCCTCAAAATTGCCCCCGCCCCCGTCGATATTATAAGGCTATCCTCATCATACCATTCTATCTGGTTTAATCTAGCCATATCGATAACTATCCCCTTTACCGGCCTGTAGCTCCCTACCACACTTGAGCCGCCGCCGATAACGTAAACCCTTGCCCGAGCCTCTCTGGCTATATCTAATATGTATATGACCTCCTCTGGAGACCCAGGCTGTACGACCACCACATTCGTATCCAGTTCACCAATCAGTTCGCTATATATATCTATAGGTGTGTAGTCACGGGTATAGCCAACTATATCGTTGGCCTTATATATGACTCTATCCCTACCCACGACCTCTATAAGTCTCGAGACTATCTCCTCCATCTCAGATACGCCTCCAACGGTGTATATGCATCTATCCCCATATTCCTTAGGCTCTCGGCACTCCTGCTACACAATGTTATGACTACTCCGTCGATCCTCGGAGGGTGTAGCAGGCGCCTCAGATGCTGGGCTATAAGATCCATACCCCCGAATCCTAGACATCCATTTACCACCTTGGCATGTGGTCCAAACACATCCTCCACAATCTCCACTCCAACCTCGGATTTACAAGGTAGGTGTAGAGTATACATTTCAATACCTAGTTTGACGCCTAGGCTCTGTAGCAGCTCTATTGTATGGGGTCCTCTAAACACATCTAGATCCTCAGTATATCCATTCGCCTCTCCCCTATCCATATATCCATATGAGACTGCTACATAGGCCTCACTAGTATCTAATACGGGTAGTTCAACCCCCTCTATCTCAACCCTCTCTATAGGTGGTCTAGAGTGGTATATGGCCCGTCCACTGTTTTCTATAGCTAAGACCACTGTATCCTTTATGAATCTCCTATAGTATGCTATAGCCTTTGGAAGAGGGTTGTGAACAGGGCAGCTCTCCATACATGATCCGCATAGTGTGCAATAACCCGTGTTTACTAGGAAGTCCTTGTCACCATTAGATAGATATCTTTTTATAGCCCTTGCTATGTTAACTGGTTTGCTCGGAGTGTATCTGGAACCTGTGTAGACGGGGCACCTATATGTACATATGCCTGGGCATAAGATACATGTATTGATTACATCCTCATAATCCATATGATATAATATCTCTCTATCCAGTCTTAACTTGTGGCTCCATTTACGGCACTACACAAGAGCTTATCAAATAATTAATATTATGTTGGGGGTATCACCTTTACATGGAGATTGGGGAGAAGATACTTGTAGTTGAGTTTGGAAGTCAATATAGCCATTTAATAGTTAAGAGGGTTAGGAAGCTGGGGGTTTACGCAGAACTCATATACCCTGATAAAGTGGGGGAGTACCTGGATGATAGTGTCAAGGGGGTCATCCTCTCTGGAGGTCCTATGAGTGTGTATGATGATTCTTCGCCAAAGATATCTAGAGATATTCTAGAGGGTTTGGATATACCTGTTCTAGGTATATGCTATGGTCATCAGCTTGTATCCTATTTGCTAGGTGGTGTTGTGGAGAGGGCATCTAAGGCTGAGTATGGCCCATCTACATTATCTATAGACCATTATCACGAGCTTCTGGATGGGATTCCACCTGTATCGAGAGTCTGGATGAGCCACGGCGATATCGTGAAGACCCCTCCCCGAGGCTTCAAAGTATTGGGCCACACTGCCAGCGATAGGAATACGATTCTGGCCGACGACTCTAGACGGATCTACACCACCCAGTTCCACCCTGAAGTGGCCCATACAGAGTATGGGGTTCAGCTCCTAAGGAACTTTGTCTATAGAATATGTGGATGTGGAGGTGGCTATAGACCTAAGACCTTGGTTGAGAAGTTTCTTAAGGAGTATGAATGGGTCTCTAACCACGGTGCAGTGGTTGCTGTGAGTGGTGGCGTAGACTCCACTGTTACAGCCCTGATTCTTAGGGAGTTGTTCGGTGATAACCTTCACCTGGTATTTCTCAATACAGGGTTCAATAGGGTTGGGGATAGGGAGTTTGTAGAGGACTTCTTCGGGGCCCTAGATATGAATATCCACGTGGTTGATGTTGAGGATAAGTTCGTAAGTGAATTGAGTGGTGTCTCTGATCCTGAGGAGAAGAGGTGGAGGTTTAGTACCCTATATTTTGAGACGCTCAACACTGTTGTGAGGAGGCTGGATGCTCTTTATGGAGGGCTGAAGTTCCTAGGTCAAGGCACTCTATACCCTGACGTAGTTGAGTCTGGAGTGGCGAGTAGATACACCGATAGAATTAAGAGTCACCATAACGTGGTCGGTAGGAGGCTATCTCTCTTGGAGCCTATAGAGCCCCTAAAAGATTTTTATAAGGATGAGGTTAGGGAGCTGGCTAGGGAGATGGGTCTCCCCCGAGAGGTGTATATGAAGCATCCATTCCCGGGACCGGGATACCTGGTTAGGATAGTTGGTCCCATTGATAGGTGGAGGCTGGAGATAGTTAAATCGGCTGATAAAATCGTTGTGGAGGAGCTTATGGAGAGCGGGTGGTACTGGAGAGTGTGGCAGGGGTTCGCCGCCCTCCTAGGCGTCAAGTCTGTCGGTGTCAAGGGTGATCGGAGGTCGTACGAGTATATGGTGGGGTTGAGAATAGTCTATAGCGAGGATGGGATGACCGCTAATCACGTCAAGATGCCTTATGACGTTCTTGATACGATAGCAGGTAGGATATTGGCTGAGGTAGGGGGTGTTAACAGAGTCCTCTATGACTTAAGCGATAAACCTCCTGCAACTATCGAATATGAATAGCGTCTCTAACCAGTCTATCCCTAAGCCCCTTGAAGAATATGAGATTCTCCTCACTGTGTTTCTTGGATAAGCCTATTAAGACGCCTGACGAGAGTATCACAGCCTTTCTACCGCTATCGATTGAGAAGGATAGGCTATACCTGCTCCTCCTCCCCACTCTCCACCCCATCTCCTTGACTATCCCTGAGACTGACTCCATATCCAGCCCCCGATCCACCTTATTCACAATATATACTGCAGATCCATCTCTAGAGCAGCTTACCTCGGCATCTGGGAGGGATACATCTCTAGGGGCTCCACTTGGCTTGGCTCCACATACGGGGCATGTCTCAACCCTCTCTATAGAGATCTTTTCAAAATCCATGGTCCTCAAGTCGATATAGAGGAGTTTCTTATACAGCTTAGGTCTCCCATTGATCAGTATCTGGACTGCCTCCTCCACCTCTATTGCCGCTATTACGAAGGTTATGCTTGGATGTACCCCTACCGTGGCGCATGTCGGTAGACTCTCATAGTCATAAACGTTGTAGAAACACTCGAGGCATGGTGTCTCATGGGGTATTATACTGGTCACGTTTCCATACATCTCTATAGCCCCTGCAAATACATATGGTTTTCTATGTCTAACCACGGCTCTATTCACTATGTATCTGGCAGCCATATTGTCGAGACCATCTATGATGACATCAGCCTTAGACACTATCTCATCCACGTTATCATGATTAACCGGCTCTGGGTAGAGCTCGATCTTGATACTGGGGTTTATCTCTCTAATTCGCTTCTCTGCCGCCTCCACCTTAGGAAGCTCAACATCCTCCTCCTTATAGAGTGGCTCTCTATGTAGGTCTGTCTTAGAAACTATGTCTCTATCGACGAGTATTAGCTTACCTATCCCCATAGAAGCTAGGAGCATGGATGCAGGTGATCCAAGCCCACCTAACCCTATTATGGCTGCGGTCGAGTTGAGAAGCCTCTCCTGACCCTCGAGACCAATGTCTTGGAGGACTATCTGTCTAGAATATCTTATTATATCCGCCTCGGTAAGCATCCCAATAAATATAGTTTCTAGGTGTAATTAAGATGGCTCTCCATATTCAGTCTTATCTCCCATACCCTCCTATATATCATGCCGAAGGTGGTTATGAAATAGACCTCTCCCCTACCGCCTGTCCTGCCTATGAGCTCCAGTGTTAGAAGCCTGTTTCTAATGTTCCGGCCAATCTTACCACTCTGCTGATGGATCCAGGGGAGCCTCTGTAGGAAGAATCTGCTTCGGAAGTTGACCTTCCCACCCAACTCCTCCATCTCCCTAAGTATTATAACCATCTTCTCAAGGACGTCTCTCCGACCTCCATCCATGCCCACAACCCTAGGAATATCTATGAAGTGATTTTTCTGCCTATTGTAGACTCTTATCTTCTTTATCCTTGGGTCGAACATGGAGTATGTTAGTATAGCCATCTGGAGAGGTGTGGTCCCGCCTGCGAGATAGGTGTATATATCCAACCTAGCCTTATCCGCATCATCCATCTCTAGATCGTCATATGTTAGGCGGAAGAGGTTTAGAAGGCTCTTCTCAAAGTTGTCAGGCTTCAAATCGTCATATATGGTTATCTCAACACTATCGCCATATGCCTCTCTAAATCTACTCGAGAGATATTTGCTGGCCTCCTCTATCCTATCCCTATTGTATATCTTACTAGAGTCTTCGGGGAGGGTTCGGAGTATAATTACCTTATGAAGAGGGTTCTCTAGACTATGGATCTCCTCTAGGAGCAAGTCTATCTTATCTCTATCCTCACCATGCGTGACGAGGAGGATCCTCATAAACTATATTTGCATATGAGAAAATTAATAAGATATAATCTACTTTATTATTGCTACTCCTCCATCTCTAAGTTCATATATAAATTTAGATATATCTAAAATATCCCTCTGGTGTGTCGTCAGTATAATAGCGTGTCCATCTCTCCCCAATTCCGTCAGCCTCTCTATAAGTCTCGATTTGAACCTCTGGTCTAAGTGGTTGAAGGGCTCATCTAGAACTAGGTGTTCTGGCTCTATGGCTAGAGCCCTCAGGATGGAGATCAGCTTCTTATATCCAGCTGACATCTTCCTAGCATCTTCATCCAATATATTTTCCAACTTAAACTCCTTCACCAGTTTATACGCTTCTTCTAGATCCAACCCCCTTACTCTCAGCCCGTAAATTATGTTCTCCCACACAGTTTTACGTAGTATCACTGGCGATTCGTGGACGTATACAACCTTCTTCATAGCCTCCTGATCTATGTATAAGTCCCTGTCATCGACGAGTATCTCCCCAGATATTGGTTTAAGTAAGCCAGATATTGATTTACATAGGGTCGTCTTCCCAGAGCCGTTCTCACCAATGACTATCGTCACTCCATCTCGAAACTCGATGTTTACATCCTTTAATATAGGTGTGTCTCCATAACCTAATGTTGCGTTGACGACCCTGATCATCTCCCTCCACCTAAGTATCTAGCAAGGATTGTTATAGCGAGGTCTATAGTGAGTAATATCACTCCAAGGGATATCGCCAGCTCAAACTCTCCTCTATGGATCTCTAGGGCTATAGCCGTGGTGAAGACCCTCGTATATCCGGCTATGTTGCCCCCTAGCATGAGGGCTATACCCAGTTCTCCAATCGCCCTCTGGAATCCTATGATGACTGAGCCTACGACACCCACCCTATTCTCATCTATCAGGAGCCTTACAATCTCGAGGTCTCCCGCCCCTAATGTCCTTGCCATCTCAACCAGTCTGGTAGAATCCTTACTTATAACCTCGTATGCAGCTGAGGCGATTAAAGGAGTCACTAGGATCGCCTGCCCCACTATCATTGCTTGGGGTGTGTAGAGTAGCCCCAACACTCCCAATGGTCCAGCCCTGGATAGTGTTAGGTAGAGGAGTAGCCCTATCAACACAGTTGGGAAGCCCATGAATGTGTTTACTATGGATGCGTAGACCCTCTCTAGCCCTCCCCCTCTCCTGACTATATATGCTGTTAGGGGTATCGACCAGGTGGATGCTATTACCGCGGCGGAGCCTGAAATGTATATGCTTCTCACAGTTATGTCAAGTACCTCTTGTAGTAGGCTCATGCTATACATCCTCAGCCAGCTTTCTCCACGTCTCCACTATATCCCCTTCATAATCTTTCGGGGTGTAGAATATTGCTTCACCCACCTCCCTGTTGAAACCCTCTATAATCGTGTTTATATTGTTGGCCACATATCTAAAGAACTTCTCCCCCACCTCACCAGCGCCTTCAACTAGATATAGACTATATATGTTTAGTAGCTCCACCCCTCTGTCAAACAACTTTACAAGGTCTATCCTACCCTCTCTATAGAAGATCGTGTACGTGCCTATATCGCTTAGGGTGTATCCTCTCCTCTCATTAGCTATCAAAAGTGTTTGGCCCATTCCGGTCCCGCTCTCAACATACCAATCACCTTCCGGAGTCAGACCCGCCTCACCCCAGATCATCAACTCCTTGACGTGTGTACCGCTGTTATCACCTCTACTTATGAAGACCGCATCTCCCCTCAAGCCTGCTAAATAGATTCTTCTAAATGCTTCTACAGGGTCTCCTGCGTGCTTGACTCCCGCGGGGTCGTCTGGAGGCCCCACTATCACGAAGTAGTTGTATGCTATCAATACCTGGTTAACTAGAACCCCCATATCGATATACTTCTTCTCTAGGCTGGGGGCGTGGGAGAATACCACGTCGCCATCCCCTCTGGCCGCTGCTTCTAGGGCGGCTCCGCTGCCAAGAGAGACTATTTTAACCACTGTACCTGGATATTCAGCCTCGAACCTCTCCTTGATATAGTCTAGGAAGCCGGTCGCATATAGGGATGTTGTTGTAACCACGATAACTTCACCTGGGCGTGGTGTTAATATAAATATTGATATCAGGATTATCGAGAGTGTGATGGATAAGAGTATAAGCGTTTTAAACACCCTCATACTCACACCCTAAAAATGGTTCTCCAGATCTAGTTTAAACATGGTTAATTATTGATGTATAATAGAAGCCTTTGGATGGGGTATGATAAGGTTATCGATAGAAAGGGCTGGGTATAGAGGGCGGGAGGTTATAAAGAACGTGGAGGAGGCTTTCTTCGAAGGCTCTACTCTGATACTAGGGCCATCAGGCTCTGGGAAGACGACCCTGTTTCTCGCGATAACAGGCGTGTTAACAAATCTGTTAGATGGATATGTGGATGGGTGGGTGGATATCGATGGGGTTAACCCGCTTGGAGAGGGGTTTAGAGAGATTCCCAAAGTCCTGGGAATTGTCCTACAGGATCCAGATAGGCAGATAGCTATGCCAATCGTTAGGGATGAGATATACTTTGCACTTGAGAACCTTGGTCAAGAGGATATGGAGGTAGAGCCACTGATAAAGGGTCTTGGGTTAGACAGGTATCTCGATACACATGTCGAGGAGTTGTCAGCAGGGTTTAAGAGAAGGCTTACCCTCGTCACAGCGGTTCTTCATAAACCTGGAAATATATTGCTGGATGAGCCCACAGCATCTCTAGATCCGTGGGGGGTGAGGGACGTTAGGAACTTCATATCTAGTGTAAGTGGCGTAAAGATCGTTATTGAGCATAAGGCTAGATACTTCCTAGACATCGTCGACAGGATATTTATACTTAGAGATGGTTCTTTAGAGGAGGTTGGGCCTGATGATGTAGATGATATCCCAGGTTTGGAGACTCGCTTGGAGAGAAGCATACCCCCTGTAGAGACGAAGGTGGGTGAACTATCCGCCTCCATCTCCTCGGGAGTGGTTGGATACGGCTCTCCTATACTGAAGGATGTTGATCTAGCCGTTCATAGGGGGGAGGCTGTCGCACTTGTCGGTAGGAACGGCTCAGGAAAATCAACTATCCTCAAGACGTTGGCTGGCTTCATAAAGCCGTTGGAGGGGTATATGGATGTGGTGGACACCCCCCTATACCTTCCCCAGGAGCCAGACATGTTCTTTATACACCCCACTGTGGAGAGGGAGGTTAGAGACGCCTTGAGGGATGTAGATGATGTTGAGAATGTAATCCGTAGACTCCCTCTCCAAAGACACCTACTAACCAGCTCTCCATATAGACTGAGCCATGGGGAGAGGAGGAGGCTCCTCCTAATCCTTGCCTCAATCTATCCCCATAGGCTACTCCTTATGGATGAGCCTACCACCGGTCTCGACCCCTTAACGTATAGGTCCCTGGCTGAAGAGATAAATAGGTTGAAGAAAGTGGGTAGAGCGTTATTAATCGCTACGCATGATCCGAGGATAATTCTAGACGTGTGCGACAGGGCATATATATTGAGAGGTGGTGGTGTTGATGAGGCGTCGGTGGATGAGGCTATAGAGTTTCTTGAGAAGCCCCTGGGGATGAGACTGTGAGGCCTTCAACCCTGTTCATATACAGCCTAGGTATCACCCTGATGGCATTCATATTCAGGGATCCCCTTGAGGTATCTGTATTCGCTGTACCCAATATATTGGTTGGGCTGTATATGGGGGTTAGGAGGTATCGCATCCTTATAATCCTCTTTCTCTTTGGATATCTGGGCCTCTTCATAAATACGCTTATAGTTGCTAATACTGGTGATCCAGTACTGACTCTATATCCTCTGGTGATAAGGTCTAAGGCTGTCAACGCCTTCATATCTATCGGGCTCAGGCTTCTAAGTATTGCGGGAGCCACACTTATATTCCTTTCGCTGGTGGAGCCGTATAAAGCGGTTAAGAGTCTGGAAAACGATCTCCGGCTTCCCAAAGGCCTTGCCTTCTCGATATACTATGCTTTAAGGCTCCTCCCATATATTGAGAGGGCTTCTCGGGATATCATGGCTATACGCAGGATGAGAGGGCATAGTGGACTGGTTATAAGCCCAGGTAACTTCACCTCCATCCTGAGACAGTTACTAGCCCTCTTGATTGAGAGGGCAGTATGGACGGGGGTATCGATAGAGTTGAGGGGCTTCTCAGTCAGAAAGGTCAGGAGGACACCCTATAGGCTCTCCAGAACCGATGTAATAGTCTTTACACTCTTGCTTATCCAGGCTTCTCTGGCCACCGCGATCTATCTCCTATACTGAACCATCTATATAGGGATAGGTGCTTAGAGGCTGGGATTTTTATGTCTTATCCTAGACTTATAGGCTCCACCTATTATTTATCTAAACATGCACCTATTCAATCTTAAAAAATATATTGTTGCTTAAGGGTTGGATAGGATTATCTATATATATTGCAATGAGGCCCAGATACACTGCTGTTGACTTCGCTCTATTGGGTGTTACAGCTGTAGTGATGGGTATACTCTTCACCCTTGCATGGACAGTATATGAGGTTGCAGACGCGTTTGGAGGGCCAATAGTGGCTAGAGCCCTCTCATACGGCCTCTGGTTTATAGGGGCTCCCCTTGGAGCGACTCTTGTGAAGAAGCCTCTCTCCGGCTTTCTAGGCGAGACATTGGGGGCGTTGCTTGAGAGCCTCCTACCCACGATAGGTGGAACCACCAACCTAATTTATGGAGTAGTTCAAGGTGCTTTGAGTGAGTTGGCTTACCTATTCACTGGATACAAGAGGTTCGACGCCTTTATAGGTGCATTGGCAGGGGCTCTGGCTGGTCCTGGAGCGGTGGCTCTAGACGCAATCCTATTCGATGCGATAGCTGAGCCGCCGGTGATGCTTCTATGGCTCTTGGCAGCGTCATTCAGTGGTGCATTATACGGTGGTTTGGCCGCTCTAGCAGCATCGACGTTTAGGGGGTGACCTACACACTTATTAACCGTTGATTGGGTATTGGATGTTGTGGTTAGATGGATAGACGGGGATTTCTAAAGGCATTGGCTGTATCAGCGTTAGCGTTCGGCGTAGGGTACATAGTCTACTCTAGATTTGCCTCTCCACCCAGATATGAGTCGACAGAAGAGCCTGAATACGTTGTTGTGGCCTCTAATCTAGTGGTTCCATGGTCTATAAGGTGGTTTGGAGACGGTTTCCTAGTTACTGAGAGGCCTGGGAGACTGACCCTCATAAGGGATGGGAGGTCTAAAGTGGTGCATGAGTTCAACGTGGCTAGGGTGGGTGAGGCTGGTCTTCTAGGCCTTGAGCTGGATCCAGATTTCGATAATAACAGGTATATATACTTGTATCTCACCGTTGATGAGGGGAGTGGGCTGGTAAATAAGGTGTTGAAGGCTAAGCTAGATAGAAATCTAGAGTCTATCGAGGCTGTTAATACAATTTTGGACGGCATCCCAGCCGCAGCTATCCATGATGGGGGTAGGATGCGGATAGGTCCTGACGGCTACCTGTATGTCACGACTGGTGATGCAAATATGCCGGAGCTGTCCCAAGACGTAGATAGTCTGGCCGGTAAGATCCTTAGGATAGACTTGGAGGGGAACCCAGCGCCAGACAACCCGTTTGAGAATGAGGTGTATAGCTTGGGACACAGGAATCCACAGGGGTTGGATTGGGATCCTGTGGGGGGTGAGCTATACAGTAGTGAGCATGGGCCTATAGGTCATGACGAGATAAATAGGATTGTAAAGGGTGGAAACTATGGATGGCCTATATACGCGGGGTACTCTATGGACGAGAGATACATCTCCCCAGTATTCGAGACTGGTGACAGGACAATAGCACCCTCAGGCTCATCCTTCATACCTGGGGAATACATCGGTGTAGGAAACCCTGTCTTTGCAGTGGCCTGCCTAAGGGGGAGACAACTTTTTATATATGATCCAGTAAGTGGTGAGGTATACACGCTATATCCAGGTAGATTTGGGAGGTTGAGGGATGTAATTTACGTGGAGGGGTTGGGGGTTGTAATGGCTACTAGCAATAGGGATGGTAGGGGGGCTCCTATGGAGGGAGATGATAAACTCATCGTCGTCCCTCCTATATAGAGTCACAACCCTCCTCTAGAAGCTGGTATTCTGCATAACCCTCCTTCCTATCCTGGAGCTCCATTCCACACATCACTATCTCTCTCCTGGTAGGATGTGTCTTGATAGCTATGTATGCTCTAACTATAGCTGCCACTGTTGCCTCCTGAAATATAAAGTCTCCCTCCGTGGTTGATATCAATATCCTAATGTGTTTATGCCCCTCAGGGATGAACGCCTCCACCCTATGTATATCTCTATTACGAAAAATTATCGGCTCAGTCATCACCCTAGAATAAGGTTTAAGATTTAAAATAGATGTTGTAACCCCCCAACCATTATCGGTGGTCACATGAATATACTTTCTGACGTGTATATACTATTTACAAAAAAGTGTGTTTAACTCAACATTAGATGTGAGGCGGATAAGGTTTCTACTAATACCTCTCATCGCGTTCATTCTGGTGGTCGGTCTAGACACGGGTGTATCCCAGGCTTCCTTGATAATGGTTCCAAGGGATTATCCAGACATATATACAGCTGTAGATAGGGCGCCGATAGGATCAACCATATTGGTAGTTGGTAACCAGTCTATCAAGGACCCCGTCTTCATCACAAAGCCACTCACGATAAGGGGTGGCCTCTATCTCCCCTACTCCCCTGATAACCCACCCTCTACATACTTCTTAATAGCCAGTGACAAGGTTAGGCTCTTCAACATGGTTATCGATGGTGGTGGTTCTAATGAGAAGGGTAAATCAATAGGTGTATGGGTTTATGACGGTAGAGATGTGGTGATCAGCGGTTTAGAAATCATCCTCCCTGTAACCGGTGTTATGAATGTAGGCTTTAGGAATGTTATCCCGTCAAACATTGGTATAATGGTTTCCAGGGGGAACGTCTCTATATACGACACCTTCATCATCTCTGAGATGGGTGTAGTCATATCGGAAAGTTTAGAATTTGTAAGTGCTATTGAACTATCCCCTAAACCAATAACTGAGCTTCCTAGGACCGAGTTCCCCAGGAAGGCGGGTGTTAACAATCCGAAGAAAGTAATAGAGTCGGGTTCACAGTCTAAATCAATCTATGTTAAGCTGATGAGTAACGAGATATCTGCAGATGTAGGGATATATGTAGCCTCCTACATGTATTCCCCAGTCGTTAAGAGTGTAATCAACTCATTCCTGACAGAGACCACGATGAATCTGGTGATGAACCCCTACTTCCCCTATGACGTGATACTAAACTCGATTAAGTTCTACTCATATGGAGATAAGGCGTCCTACTGGGAGGGTGGAGAGGGTATAACCTTTAAATACCCAGCTTTCCTACGTATACTTGCTGGGGCAAACACCTTCGTATCAGTTGAGGATGCATCTTTCAATGGCTATGTCAGGGGGGTTGATGCTTTAGTTGGGGGTAGGTTTGGAAGAGCTATATACGGTGGAAATATCAAGATATCTCTAGATGGCGTGACTGGATACACAGAGAATACAGACTTCTTCATAAATATCCAACATATGGAGGGTGATTCCAGCTTCACAGTTAATGATGTGGATGCATATGGAGATGGTGGTGAGGCTTTTCTATATGTTCAGGCGTTGAGAAACGTAAACAGCTTTAGAGCCTCGATAAACGATACTCTCGACAGTGGGTATAGGGATGGCGTTGTAATACTGGGTGGTGGGGGTAAGTTCAATAATATCTGGATAAGGGGATACAGGTACATCCATGATTATAGGGATGGATATGGTTTAATGATTAGAGGCATTATAGGCTCCCCCGTAAACCCGTTGGGCCCCACTACAAAAGAGTTTTCTAAGACACTGGCACTGGCAAAGGATGATTTGAAGTCCCTTCTTAATAAGGAGGATATACTTTTCATGTATAGCGTATTATGGAAGCTATATATCAATCCATTGGAGGTTAGGGATCCAAAGAACTTTATAGGGGTTACTCTTTATGAGACTGTATATGACCAGAGTATGAACAGCATATTGATTCGCTCATGGATAAACAGTATATGGACGTTGAGGACCGTTGTGTTGAGCTCGCTTACTGAGACCCCTCTACAAGGAGTATCTATAGACTACCTATATGGTTCCCTGCTGAGGGCTAGTGGAGCCACCGATATGAACGGGGTTTTCGAGTACCAGGTCATACATAGGATTGACGGCTCGATTTATGATCCATTAGATGTATACACTCTATCTGGCTCATATATTTCACGTCTATCCGTGGAGGCATCTCTAGGAGGGGTGTTTGCGAGAGAGTTCTATATACCATATGTAGGGGACACTATAACCCTCCCCAGCTGGTATGGAGAGATAGTGATATGGCTTAGGGCCTTAGCCTTTAGGATAGTGGGGTTCAGCCACGATATGGGTACTACATCGCTGTGGATAAGTGGTATGTACGGAGGGTATGGAGGCTTCTACAGTGAGAAGCCAACCAGTATCGAGGATGGCGCCCCAGTTATAAATCAGGATAGAGGGAGTCATGGAGGAGAGGGTGATGAGATGGGATACAGATTCTACAGTATAAGGATTAAGAAAATTATAGAGGCTGGGTCGCTCATAATCTTGAAGGGTGTAGTCCATTATGAAGGATATTGGCATCCAACTGAGATCTACATCAATAAGTTGAGCGGCCTTGTCTGGAGCCCTGGACCGGTTGATTTTAGGGGGTGGCTAGTAAGGGGCTAATAATCCTCCACCTTTTTACTCGATGGTGACTCCCTGGTCATCATTAGTTTAGAAGCCTCTAACACGGCCTTTCCAGATGCGGTCAACTCTCTCCCACTCCTCCCTATATACTTGGCACTCCTCCCTATAGTAAATGCCGTTTTAATAGTCTCGAGTCCTAGCTTCGTATGTCTAACTATCTCAATAGGGTCATCAGTGTCTAGACTGTCGATGGCTTCCAAAACCTTGACGAGGGAGGGATATATGGGAGTCGCTATCCCCGAGGGGACTCCAACCAGTGCTATCTTAATCAGTCTACCTACATCAGTCAATATATAATTATTGTCTGGTAGGATATCTATTAACCCCCTGGTTACGAGCCTATTAACACTCTTCACTTTATCACCTATGTCGGGGAGCTCCTCCACGTGTATACTCTTTCTCTCCGGCATATTCTTTAGTATAGCCGCCTCCTCCCTCATTATGACTGGATACTTACCTGACTGACTAGCTTTTAGAAGCATTAACCCCCTCTTCGTAGGTCCCTGGCTCCCCAGTACCTCCGTCTTAAACGCCTCCTCAACCCATGTCTCGTTAACCCCATCCATACTATTTGCTTTGGATAGGGCTGACACCGCCTCTACAGAGGCTCCCCTACCCAGACCCGGGAGTTTAGAGAGCTCCAAGCCAAGGTAGGTAGGTCTATACTCAACCCTCTCCCCCTCAACCCTCTCTATAAGGCCTAGGCTCTCGAGATGAAGCAGGTCTAGGCCTATATCCCTATCCTCACCAAGCCACTTTAGTATCCTCTCCTTGGTGGCATATATATTTGGCTTCTCACTCCTCTCCCTCCATGTATCCGCTACTGCCTTCAACAGCTTCTCCTCTTCACTGGTAAGGGCTGTCGGAGGATATTTAACCGGTCTTTTCAACGTTTTATAGGCTTGTAACACTAATCTACCCCGTCTCTCGAGCTTACCTAGCCCAGTGACATAGTCCAGGGATCCCAAGTACTGTAGCATGTCGTTGGATACCTTCCCACCTGAATCTAGTGTGGCCTAGGCCTTTAAAATCGATTTGTTGACGAGGACTGACACTCCAGGAGGTACTCTAATGTCTTTAAAGGCTCTTTTCAGGAGGTCCCCCGGCTGAGTCAAGCCTATGTATCTCGAGTTTGGGATTGATGCTACGGCTAGACCCATTGCCTCTGCCAAGCCAACGTCCTCTGGAAACCTGATTCTTTCCACCGGCCCGTCTGGATATCTTGAGAGTCTATATGCATAGTCAGCCGTCACCAATATGCCTCTATCCAGTCTACCTACCAGGTCTAAGATCTCTAGAGCCTCTTTAGATAGCTGGTCATCTCTGAGGAATCCCCTCTAACCAAGGATATTTATCCAGCTCTCAGGTGGAGGCCTTTCCCTTCTGGAGAGGACACCTATCATCATATAGACCCTACTGTCTATCCAGGGCTCTGCATCAGGCTCTCCTAGGGCACGCCATATATTTATTATCTCAAGCCCCTCCCTTCGTATCTCGAACCTCTCTCCATCACTTAGACTGTATAGGCCTAGGCAGTATCCCTCGATAAGTGTCTTGACCGTCTCATCACTATTCCCTATTAAACCTGTTACTTCGTCGGGGGTGAACCAACCCCTGTCTATAGAGTCAACAAGTATCTTTAACAGTTTATGTGAGACCCTCATCATATATAAAATCCTCCTGAGTTATGACTATGAATTAGTGAAATATTGTTATATATCTAGTCTTATAGAGTTGTATCTATGGGAGGGGATGATTTAACCGCTACTGTTGGATCAAACTTGTGAAGATACCCGGCGTTTATGACCCTCCCCAACTATACTACTCCAAGGGCCTCCGCAAGCTTGTATAGGGTGTATAGTCCGAATGATAGTGAGATTAAGCCTACCAATAGCCTTATCAGTCTAGAGCTGCTTCTCCTATGTATCTTAGTCCCTATGTAGCTGCCTAGTAGTATTCCAGCAACTAGTGGTGCTGCATAGTCAACCAGCATATTCCCCAGCCCAATATGTATTGATGTAACCACCATGTATGAGGCTGCTATGACGACGAGTGATGAGGCAGTGGCCACTTTACCGTCCACCCCATATAGAAGTATTAGGGCTGGGACTATGATCACTCCTCCACCTATCCCTGCTAGTGGCGCTATGAGGCCGGTCAGCATTCCGAGTAGTAGGAGCCCTAGTGGGCTTGGCCTCACCCTTTCTCCAGCCTCTAGCCTGGGGTTGGCCAGGATCTTATACCCGTTGTAGAGGAGAACCCCTGCCAAAACAACGTATATTACGGTTTTATCCACAACGACCGTTAAATATGTACTTATGGTGCTTGTGAACATCTGCCCCACTAATATGGGGATCGCTATGTCTAGACGGGCGACACCACTCCTGATATAAACTATGGACGCTAATGTGCTGCCCACCAGTATCCCTGCTGATGAGACAGCCAATGCATTCCTAATCTCCAGCTCTAGTATGAAGTGTAGTATGGGTGTGTAGAATCCTCCTCCGCCTATGCCTGAGACTGCCGACAGCATCGCTACTAGAATGCCTAGAAGCACTAGTGATAACTGTATCACCACATTAGACACCACATATCTTAAAAGGCTATTTGATAGTCAATTATAAATCCCTGGGTTCTTATCCAGGGAGTAAACAATTTAATTTCTTGATTGGGATAGATGTATTGGGCCGGGGTGGCCGAGTGGTATAGGCGGCAGGCTGCAGGTGTTGCGACTCTACCGGGATGAGCGGTGGACACCTGCTTCACCCGGGTTCAAATCCCGGCCCCGGCTCCACTACAAAAAATTTTTATAGTGGTTATGGCATAAGATTATTTAAGTGAACCTATGAATAGCCATGGAAATGAAGATCATGGGCATAACCATCATCATGATGTGGATAGTCATCATCATCATCGTGAGAATATACATGGAATGGGTAGGCAGCATCGTGGACACCATATGCATCATGAGGCTATGATCAGAGATTTTAGGAGGAGGTTTATAATATCATCGGTTATAACCATACCTATACTTATACTTGACCCCACCATACAAGATCTGCTGGGTTTCAAGGTCGATATTCAGTTCCAAAGCACCATCCTCTTCATACTTGCATCGGTAATATATGTATATGGGGGCCTTCCATTCCTCAGGGGTCTATATGATGAGCTTAGGAGACGGAGCCCTGGAATGATGGTCTTGATAGGTGTTGCTATATCGACTGCATATCTATATAGTCTACTGGTCATTCTAGGATTTAGGGGAAAGCCCTTCTTCTGGGAGCTGGCTACCCTTATAGACGTTATGCTATTTGGGCATTGGATAGAGATGAAGAGTATACTGGGCGCCTCCAGGGCTTTGGAGGAGATGGTTAAACTCCTCCCTTCCAAGGCACACCTTATCAGGGGGAAGGATGATGTTATAGATGTATCTATCGAGGAGCTTAGGCCTGGTGATAAGGTTATGGTTAGACCCGGTGAGAAGATCCCGGTGGACGGCGTGGTTATACAGGGTAGGACTAGTGTGGATGAGTCTCTATTGACTGGGGAGTCGAAGCCGGTTACCAAGGAGGTGGGTGACCAGGTTATAGCTGGGTCTATAAATGGAGAGGGTTCAATCGTGGTTGAGGTTCTAAAGACTGGGGAGGAGACGTATATTTCACAGGTTATCCAACTCGTCAGGGAGGCCCAGGAGACTAGGTCTAAGACACAGGATCTAGCTAATAGAGCCGCTTTTATATTGACTGTAGTCGCGATTATAGGTGGTGTGTCCACCTTTCTTGCCTGGATATTTGTGGGTGGTGAAGTCGCCTTTGCCCTGGAGAGGGCTGTAACGGTGATGGTTATAGCGTGTCCCCATGCATTAGGCTTAGCAGTACCGTTGGTGGTGGCTGTATCAACATCCCTAGCAGCTAAAAATGGTTTCCTCATCAGGGAGAGGGACGCCTTCGAGAGGGCTAGGGATCTGGATACGGTGGTGTTCGATAAGACTGGTACATTGACCAAGGGAGAGTTCGGTGTCACGGATGTGGTCTGCTTCTCAAGATATGGGGTGGAGGACGTCCTCACACTCGCCGCATCTCTTGAGAGGCTGTCTGAACACCCGATAGCTAAGGGGATTGTCAAGAAGGCTGAGGAGGCTGGTATAGAGGTTAGAGAGGTGTCTGACTTTAAAGCTCTTCCAGGTAGGGGTGTGGAAGGCGTTGTAGACGGCCTAACTGTGAGGGTGGTCAGCCCCGGATATCTGGAGGAGCTTGGGTTGGATACGTATATCGAGAGGGTGCGCGGCTTGATGGATATGGGTAAGACAGTCGTATTTGTATTGGCTGGGGACGAGGTTATTGGGGCGATAGCTCTTGGAGATATTATCAGGGAAGAGTCTAGAGAGGCTATACCACTTCTGAAGGAGATGGGTTTGAAGGTAGTTATGTTGACAGGAGACAATAGGAGGGTGGCTGAATGGGTTAGTAAGGAACTTGGTCTGGACGAGTATTATGCTGAGGTTCTTCCCCATGAGAAGGTGGAGGTTATAAAGTCTATTCAGGCTAGGGGGGAGAGGGTTTCGATGGTTGGTGACGGCATCAATGATGCACCTGCCCTTATACAGGCAGATGTAGGCATAGCTATAGGGGCGGGTACTGATGTGGCTATCGAGTCTGCAGATATAATCCTTGTTAGAAATGATCCTAGAGATGTTGTAAACGTCATAAGGCTATCTAGAAACACGTATAGGAAGATGATTGAGAACCTGCTCTGGGCGACGGGATACAATACAGTAGCTATACCCCTGGCGGCGGGGGTGCTCTACAACATTGGGATCCTTCTAACTCCAGCTGTGGGCGCCCTCCTAATGTCTCTCAGCACTGTTATAGTTGCTATAAACGCTAGGTTCCTCAGGATGTAAGGCTATCTAGCAGGGTCTTTAGATATTGACGATACATTCTTTAAATTCCCACCGGGTTCATGGGGCACCGCTATATATTGGGCCGCGGCACCTGAATATTCTATCATGAGGGGTATAAAGGTTGAGGATATACTTAGGATCGTGAGGATAGGGTCTCTAGACCTATCTAGGGATGGGGATCTAGCGTATACCGTCTCGATACCGGATCTGGATAGAAATAGGTATGTAGGTGGGATTAGGGTTCTGTGGAGGGATGGTAGAGAGACGTTCTACGAGGGGTGGGACGACTATACGCCTAGGTGGAGCCCCAGTGGCGATCTATTGGCATTCATAGGTAGGAGGGATGCGGGTAAGGATGAGAAGGGTAGTGGTGTATATGTGGTGGGTTATGGGGGTGAGCCTAGGAGGGTTGCCTGGTTTAGACATGGTGTGGTGGAGGTGAAATGGTATGATGAGAAGACTCTATTGGTTATAGCTGGTCATGCGGAGAAGGGATTTGATGAGGATGGAGACTATGTCTCTACTGAGGATGCCCCGATATGGTTCGATAGGATGGGGTTCGTGGCAGGTGTGACTCATCAACTATACCGTGTAGATATAGAATCTGGGTATGTAAAGAAGCTTACTGAGGAGAGGCATGGAGTAACCGATGTAGAGGTATACAACGGAGATATCTACTACGTGGCTTACGTTGACTGGAGGTATCCTGTGAAGAATAAGATTGTTAGGCTTGTAGATGGGGAGCCCCATGTCCTCCTGGATGACATGCATGTATCGATGCTCAAGTCATTGGGTGATAAACTATATTTCCTCGGGCATAAGATGGAGATAGGTATATCCTCACATAACAAGCTCTACCTACTCTATGGTGGGGCTCCAGAGTGTCTAACGTGTGGAGTGCTGGATAGGAATATATGGGGTATAGCTGGGGAGTACATGGGTGAGCCTGTAATCCTATATGCTGACTCTGGAAGGACTGTCTTGGCCAGATACAGAGGAGGCTCTATCGAGAGGCTAGTGGATGAAGACATCTACATCTATGACTCTATATCTAGGGGGAGGAAGGCGTATTATATCGCCTCAGCCCCAGACAAGCCACCAGAGATATACCTCTATTCTGAGGAGGGTGTTAGACAGGTAACCGTGTTGAATAAGTGGTTGGTTGAGGACGTGAAGCTACATAGACCTGTGCACCATAGGATTAGGGTGGGAGGCGACGAGGTCGATGGATGGGTATATCTGCCTGACAACGATGAAGGGGGGAAGCCATTCATACTATTTATACATGGTGGGCCTAAAGGCATGTATGGATATAGTTTCCACCCTTATATGCAGCTCATGGTGTCTAAGGGCTTTATCGTGGGTTTCTGCAACCCTAGGGGTAGCGACGGATATACGGAGGAGTTCGCCGATATAAGGGGTGGATATGGTGAGGTTGACTATAGGCAGATCATGGCTTTTGTGGAGGAGGTGGTTGAGAGGTATCCGGTTGATAGGGATAAGACGGTGGTGACTGGTATAAGCTATGGAGGGTATATGACTAATGTCGTGATAACGAAGACAGACTTCTTCAGGCTTGGGATAAGTGAGAATGGGATCGCTGACTGGATCGCGGACTACTGGGCATCGGACATAGGCTACTGGTTCAATCCAGACCAGATAGGTGGTGACCCGATAACTAATATGGAGGAGTATGTTAGGAGGAGCCCAGCATACCACGTCACTAATGTTAAAGCCTCACTCCTATTGATACATAGTATGGAGGACTATCGTTGCTTCGTTGACCAGGCTCTAGCCATGCATATAGCTATGAAGACCTTCAAGAAGGACTCTAGGCTAGTGGTGTTCACGAAGGGGAGCCATGGACATAGTTATCACGCCGATCCAAGGCATAGGAGGAAGAGGTATGAGTTGATACTTAAGTGGATAGGTGAGAAACTGGGTATGGAACTGGGGGATGAGGAGGATTGAGGCTAACTCACCAGATCCCCTATGTATGGCCCTATTCCCACCACGTCATTGAGAATCTCACCAGCGGGGATGACACCGTCATTAACTAGATCCACTAATTCTCCAGGGTCTAGGCCTCCCGACCCACCATACACCCCTATATATCTTACATCTGGCCTCGAGAGAGCTAGATGTATCGAACCATATAGGCTGTATATGGATCCTGATACGTATGGGCTGAATCCAACCTTATTCTTAGCCGCTATATCCCCAACATCTATAGCTGTCTTTAAGCCTCCGTTCCTGGTGATGTCTGTTATATAGACGTCTATCAACCTATACTTCTCGAAGAGGCGTAGCATGTCAAACTTGTCGTAGATACGCTCTCCACCTGCAACCACCATCTCATCGAAGTTCATGATTGCTATTCTCTTAACCATGTCTAGGGATCCAATATCATCCATGTAGACAGGGTCTTCAAACCACTTTATATCTTCCCCAGCCTCCTTCATGAGTGAGAGAGCCTCTTCCTGAGTATAGGCCATATCAGCGTCTACAAGGATGGGTTCATCTAGAATATCTGATACCTGGTGTACGATTTTTATATCTTTCTCGAGGTCACCAGTTAATATAACCTTGAATTCAGCGACACCTATATCCATCCACCTATTCAACGTCTCCCTCGAAACCTCCGCACCCTCTATAGCCACGTATATAGGTATGTCTATAGCCTCCTCCCCACCCAAGACTCGATACAGCGGCTCATCTTTGACCTTGCCATATAGGTCGTACACCGCCTGATCCACTCCTGATAATAATCTAGAGATTGCCCCCTTCCCCCAGTCAAGCCTATACTTCATTAGCCTCTTCCATAGGTTATCAATTAATTCTGGAGGTTTCTCCCACTCTATAGAGGTTAGGTAGTCTCCAACTGTTTTAAGGGCGCTGGTAATCTCATCCATATCCCAGGAGGGCCTGCCTACGTGTATCTCTCCCCATCCACTCTCCCCCTCATATCTAGCCTCTAGGTAGAGTCGTTCCCTACCCTTATCTATAACCTTATGTATCTTTATATCATCCAACTTCATCTGGGACACCTTAGGTCGGCTTCCAGACCCTAACAATCCATAGTTTGTCAGAGGCCTATATAACTCGAGGTCTAGTCTATAATCACCTTTCACTTTATGGATAGCCAATGATTTATACTTTATAAATATAGTGATGTTGGAAATATCCTTCTTTAATGAATTGGAGGTTGACGGCTAACATATTATCCTTAGCGGTCCTCTTAATAATGTTCATCGGCTTATTGACCCCAATAGATTCATCATTACCTATATGGGTATTTATCGATAGGTTGGGGGATGCAGAAGGCTATATAGTTCTCACCCTTGCTATATACTTCCTTATAGACGCATGGCTAGGGTACTTCTCACTTCTTATTTTACTTGTAAGTGGGGTCTCAAACATATGGCTGAAGGATTTATTTAGAATTCCCAGACCGGATGATAGCTTGGTGGAGGCTGAGGGATACTCCTTTCCCAGCGGCCATGCCCAGACTTCAAGCACCTTCTGGTCCTCAATCTACTACCTCACTAGAGATAGGGTTGTAGCGATAATTGGGATCCCTGTTGTGGCGATCATCAGCGTCTCTAGGCTCGTGCTTAAGGTACACTACCCACTGGATGTGGCTGCGGGTCTCGTGATAGGTCTCTTAATAGGATATGGAGTGAAATATGTTGTGAAGTTCTATAGGGAGACTTGGTCTCTAAAGATAAGCCTCCATATTATACTTGGAAGCCTTGCACTGATACTCTACCTAGGGAGTGGTTACCTAACCCTGGTTAAGATAGGGGGCGTCGCCTTCGGAATGGTTCTCCACCCGATCCTACATAGGGAGGTTAGATACCCGTTTAGGACTAGGCTATACCTCTACATCCTCTACCTGATACCCGCCTTCCTCCTGACGAGGCTGGCTTCAGATGCTTCCACAACTTTTATAGTATTCCTGCTTATCGGGGCTGGGGCTCCATTCATGTTATATAGGCTTGGCGAGAGACTATCCAAAATGATTTAGTTAGGTAATAGCCTAACTACTTTGGGATTAGATGGGTGAATCGTTATAATTCCACATTTTTGAAGAGTGTTTATATGAGGGCCTTACAGGCCTTGCCACTGCTCCTACTGATGATTACCATCATGGCTACACCTATATCTGGTGAGGAGCTTGGGCAGAGGAGTGTTCTACCACCCCTTGTTAAAGTCTATGATATGACTTGGGAGGTTAGGAATGGGATCCCAGTCTTCTTCGATATCTTTAATGGGTTTGAGAACGTTGCCACTATAGAGGATGATGGATACTATATGAATAGGCTTGAGATGGTTGAGCATACCTCCACCCACATGGATTCTCCATGCCACTTCGTCGAGGGAGCGTGGTGTGTAGATGAGGTTCCTATAGATAGGCTGTATGGAGTTGCCGTTGTGATGGATCTGTCTAAATACGTATCAGATCCAAACGACACAATAACGCTAGATGAGATAATTCTCTGGGAGAGGCTAAACAACTTCGAGATTCCTCTCGGGAGTATAGTGATAGTCTATACTGGGTGGAGTGATTACTGGGGACTATATGATTCTTGGGTGGATTATATGGATGCTACTGGAGGAGGCTTCCCAGGGTTCTCCGAGGAGGTGGCAGACTATTTCATTGAGAAGGGAGTTATCGGAGTAGGTATAGATACCTTAAGTATAGATCCTGCTCCGTCGAGCGACTTCATATTCCACAAGAAACTCTTGTCTAAGAATATATGGGCTCTAGAGAACGTTAAGATTCCTAGAGACTTGCTTGATAGAGTCGTATTCCTCTCTATCGCACCGATGAAGATAGACATGGGTAGTGGAGCCCCTACAAGGGTATATGCATTCGCCCTTGATACCGGCCTATTAATAGGTGGTGGCTATGAGATAGTGCCTTTATCTCCATCTGGTTCAGGGCGGGTGAACACCCTATTCATCGAGTATATGTTCGCTTCAGAGTTGAAACGTGTATTTGACGGGGCCACGATATATGATCTCTCATGGGAGGTTAGGAATGGGATACCACTGTTCTTCAATATATTTGATGGCTTCTCCAACCTAGCCACTATAAAGGATCTGGGATACTATATCAACAGGCTCTCCATGGTTGAGCATACCTCCACCCACATGGATTCTCCATGTCATTTTGTAGAGGGTAGGTGGTGTGTAGATGATGTGCCTATCGATAGGCTGATGGGTAGGGCTGTAGTCATGGATATGTCGTGGGCAATATCCAACCCTAACGACACCATGTCTGCGGAGGAGATCCTCCAGTGGGAGAGGGAGTCCAACATAAGGCTTACTCCAGGAGATATAATTCTGGTCTATACTGGATGGGGTGATTACTGGGGACTATATGATTCTTGGGAGGATTATATGGATGCTACTGGAGGAGGCTTCCCAGGCTTCTCTGAAGACGCTGCCCAGGTATTTGTATCAAGGGGTGTATATGGGGTTGGTATAGATACCCTTAGTATAGATCCAGCCCCCTCGATAATCTTCCCATTCCATAAGAGGCTTCTAGATAGGAATATCTATGGATTGGAGAATGTTGCTCTGACTAGTGAGTCAGCTGTTTTAAACTCTACAGGTATAGTAATCGTCTATCCATTTAAGATTGGGGACGGCTCCGGAGCAACATCCAGGATATTTCTGTTTAAGGGGCTGGATCTATGGAGTGCCGTGGATAGGTTTACCACTAGCTTAAACTGGGTAATGAGCGTTCTGGAAGGCCTTGGAGAGGTCTCCAATTTATTTGATAGGGTCTTACAAATAGAGGGTGCACTAACTGACTTGGATGATGAGGTTGGGAGGATTGGGGAGTTGGAGGATACGTTGTCATCGCTAGAAGACTCGGTGGAGAGTCTATCTAGGGAGGTTGAGTCTATATCCACCATCCGTGAAGATCTTGATAACGTGCTTGGTCAACTTAGCAACATTTCTATACAGGTCTCACTGGCTCTAGCTATATCCATCATTGCTCTGACGACTATTGCTGGGCTGGCGTTTATCATGAGGCGTCAGCTCTAACCCCCCCATCTTTTTATTTGTGCCTGGGGGTGTCGATCCCCAGCCATCCTCATCACCAGGACATACCTAGCTCGTGGTTGGGGACGGTTCGCCCCAGGCAAGGAAAAAATTTATCTGTAGAGGTATACAATTCTTTGTCCTCCCTAACCACTATTTGATAGAGACGTTATACCTCTCTAGGAGCTTATGGATAAGTTTACCTGCGTCTGCAGACGCCCCTTCAAACTTCTTCCTTATCCTCACCACCTCATCCCTATACTCATCACCAACCATATACTCCACCTGCTTAATCCTAATTATGCCGTAGCTAGCTATCTCCTCAGCCTCTACAGCTGCCAAGACATCCTCTGGGATACCGTCTGGGAATAGCTCCTTAAGCTTGTCGTAGAGGCACTCTATATGTATAAATCCCTTTCCAGGTAGGTATCCGAACCTCTGCCCCTCGATTACATCAAACCCACATATATGGCATCTCCACCTCATCCACTCCCTAACCACTTTAACCAACCCACTCCATCCACTAGACATTCTATTTTACAGGCTCTAGATAAACGTTTTGGGGTTTAAACGGTTTGTGATGTGTCTGGTGAGACCATTGAGATATTTGTTATGGACTGGTAATCCTATATACAATGGTGGATGAACTACCTACATGGATATCTAGAGTCATGGAGGTCTTCAGAAGGATATATGTTGATGTGGAGGCATCTCCTCTGGGGGATAATTACTATATATTGAAGGGGAGGAACGAGTATCTAGTCTCCGGCCCCGACAGCTATGTAGAGCTGCCTATATCAGCCCCCCCACTCGAATGCTATTCTAGAGGTGGGTATACACAGTCTATAAATAGGCTGTCAATACACTTGAAGTGCGTCTCTCCATATGGCGTTGTAGAGTATGATATACTGGATAGGCTCTACGAGAATGGGGCTCGCGTACCTAGACCAGTCCTCAACTTGATGTATAAGGGTTTCGAGACTGCTATAGGCACTGAATACATAGATGGTGAGAGACTGGGGAGGATCCTCATTACGGAGGGTGTCTCGGGGGGGAACATCGGGTATATATACAGGTTAATTGAGATGGTGGCTGATCTCCATGTAAACAGTCTAGCGGTGTATGGATTTAAGAGGGTGGTCTATGACGAGTTTCTAAACAGGTTACTTGTCAGGGGTGAGCAGGTTAGCAAGGTTCTAAAGGGCGGTGGAGACCACCTAGACATATCATCCACTATAGAGTCTCTATATAGACATTTTAAGATGGTCTTGGGCGGTAAACCCGTTAAGGCGGTGTATACCCATGGCGATCTACACCTGGATCAAGTGGTTATAGGGGATGACATATATATAACGGATTTTAATAAGGAGCCATTTAGAGACCCTATACCATATACAGAGTATGAACCGCCAGTTAGGGACCTAGCATGTATATTAAACAGCTTGGAATATGTCCAGAACATTTCAGAAGGGGGTTTAGACCAAGATATATATAGAGCACTTGTGGAGAGATATCTAGACTATATTCCCAAGGTTCTAGTTAACGATACATTCGAGCTGGAGCTGATGTTTTGGAGGGTTGAGAGAGCCCTATATGAGGCTCTTTATGAGGTGGCTATGGGGACTGGATTAGAGGATATTCCGTTAGACACTATACTATCAATATATAGAGAGGTTGTTGGGAAGGGTTAGCACATATCTAAAGTATGTTATATACGTGGTTATAGAGTATTTTCATCGGCACTGGTGTATTGACAAGTATTGATAATATATAGCAGATCCTATATAAATTTTACTTGATGAAGGGTGAGGTAAGACTAGGTCTAAACATTCCACTATTTGTAGCCTCTATCGTATCCATTGGTACGGGTACATTGGTTGGGATGGTAGCTATATGGTGGTATCTGGCGTGGGGACTGCCGGCTCCAGAGTGGCAGAAGGTTAGCCACGCCCACGCTGCATGGTGGAGCGCTATTATATTAATCGCTGCCATGCTCCTACCTAGTCTCGAGCTTAGGAGGTGGGTGAAGAGGTTTATCGTGTGGGGGACATTTATAGGCCCTGTGTTCTGGGTGGGTGTTATCGCGGCCTACTATGAGTTGGGTGGGGGGATGATCTGGAGGTTTCGAGATCCACTTATAGAGTCGTACTACTCAATCCCTGTGTTAGGGGTTATAGCTGGCATACTTGAGTTTCTAGGTTTTCTAGCCATGTCGATAGTTGCTCTATCTGCGGCTGGGATTAGGTTACCTTTCCTACATGATCATGGGGCTAGACCGGGTAGGTATGACCTCTTGAGCGATGTATATATACCCCGTAAAGTGTTTCTAATACCTTTTCTAATAATAACTATTGGAGTCGTTACAGGTTTCATCCTGACCGGTTTCTTCAAGTCTATAGGATTGCCTATAAGGCCGGCAGCCCTAGTACAGCTTCACGACCATACCGCTCTCCTAGCGCTGAGCGCCTTGATAATACTTATGTTGACACGGGTGTTGAAGGCTCCAGATGAGATCTTTGAGGGGATGTACCGCTTGATGGTTATTGGGCTGCCGCTGCTAACTATCGGCCTCATACTCTTCGTGTTGGATATATTCCCCAGTGTTGCTTGGGTGCTTCCGGCTGGAATATATTATTTGATACCTGTATCGGCAGCTCTATACTCTTCGGGGCTTATAAGTAGGATATCTCTAGCTGGTTATCTACCCGCGATAAGGGTTGCCTCAGCCATATGCCTCTTTGGGATACTGCTTCTGGTGGCTCAAGGGGCTTACATAGCCTTGGTGTGGGACGTCTCACCCGATGTAACTGTCACTTATAGACAGCCAGAGGGTGTTGAGTATCCTGGACCCTATCCAGACGAGTATCTCGGTACAGCCCCCGTTAAAAATAGTCCCAGGGGGTTGGAGAACGCCCACTTGAGCCCCGGTAGCTGGTACCACATCGCCCTTACATGGTTGATGATGCTGGGTGCGGTGGGGGATAAGATATTTAGGGGGATTCTTGGGAGGCCTAATCTGATATACCTGTTTATAGTGACTATACCGGCTGCACCCACCTTCAACATGCTTGGCAGATACCTGGCGTGGGCTGGGATTCCCAACGGTATAGGAGCACTTTTCTTCGCTGGCCATCCGCTTAAAGGATTCAATATAATAAGTCTATTCATATTGGGGCTATACCTCATCTATAGATTGTCGAGGAGTGGTGGAGATGGTTAGTGGAAAACCAGAAATATCTTTTCATCCCTAATATTATCTGTATATGGCGCTCTGTATCGTTAGCTACGGCTTCTCGGTGGAGCCTATATACGATTTTATAAGGGTTAGAGGTGTCTGGGAAGACGATCAGTTCCTCTTTATAACTGTTGAGGATGATGCGGGGGGTAATGAGGTTGTTAGGAGGAGGAGGGAGAGGGCTAGGGAGATGATAGAGGTAGTTATGAGGTCATGTTATAATGGTGGTGTTGTCAATAGCTATAGCTTCGAGGAGGTTGACGATAGCGATATACTTACCGCTATTAAGATGATATCTGACCTAGTATCTAGAAATGCGGGGGAGGATACGAATATAGTGGTTGGCGCGGTGAGTGGGACGAAGACATTGATAGCCTCGTTAATACTATATAGCCATCTAGATCCTAGGGTGAGTAAGTTATACGCCTATAACGATAAGGAGGTTAGGGTTGTTGACGTCCCTATAATAACGAGGATGATCCCCAACTTCAAGGCTAATGTAAGGAGGATAAGGGATGACCTTAGAGACTTGGATAAGGGGAGGGATATTGATAAAAGGAAGCTTAGAGTAATTTTGAGGCAGGGTCTAGCGATAAAGCCTAAGGGTAGGGGGTCTAAGGCAGAGATCGATGATAAGGGTAGGGTATTCCTCGATATACTTGATAATCTGCCTCTATAAGTCATCTATAGTGTTCTGGTCCTGGAAACTCTCCCCGCCTCACCTCATCGATGTATTTCTCGATAGCTTCCTTGGCAAGAGTATACATCTCTAGATACCTCTTAACAAATGATAGTTTGAAGGGTGTTAGGCCGAGCATGTCGTGTACTACGAGTATCTGCCCGTCACAGTGTGGCCCGCTCCCAATACCTATCGTCGGTATATCGAGGGAGCTGGTTATCTCTTTGGCTACGTCGGAGTATACGAGCTCCAATACTATGGAGAATGCACCGGCCTCCTCTAGAGCCTTGGCACTATCAAGTAGGTATCTAGCCTCCTCCTCACTCCTCCCAACGAATCTATATCTTCCTAGCCTCCTTATCCTCTGAGGGTTCAGACCTATATGCCCCATAACTGGTATCCCAGCATTTACAAGCATCTTAACCTTCCTAGCTATCTCCAATCCACCCTCCAACTTCACCGCGTCTGCACCTATCTTTATAAACTTCGAGGCGTTGTAGAGGGCATCCTCATCACTTGCCTCATAGCTCATGAAGGGCATGTCAGCCACAACCAGAGCCTTTGGCCTGGCGTTCACAACCGCCTCCACATGGTGGAGCATATCCTCCATTGAGACTGGCAGGGTTGTCTCATACCCCATAACGACCATGCCCAGGCTATCCCCCACCAATATCCCATCTATACCCGCCTCATCCAGTATCTTGGTGAATATGTAGTCGTAGCTTGTAAGCATCACTATCTTCTCTCCCCTCCTCTTCATCTCCAGAAAATCTAGTATGGTTCTCCTACCCGCCATCTCACCATACCCTTTACAATATGATATAGCACCCTGTTTACAGGTGCGTCCAAACCATACTCAATACTATACTTTACAATGGCCCCATTGATATAGTCTATCTCCGTATTACTCCCTCTCAAGGCGTCTTGTAGCATGGATGAGATATTATCTCTAGTGGCCTCTGCAACCTCATCCAGAGACTTATGTGGGTCTTCAGGTAGTTTAACACCCATCTCCTCAGCCAGTATAACCCCCTCCTCAACCGCCTCATGGGCTAGGGTGTAAGCCTCCGGAACCTCTAGAACCACCTTATTCGGCCCCCTAAATATGGTTGTGACTGGGTTTATACCTGCATTCACGATGGTCTTCCACCACCTAACCCCATCTATATTCTCCTCCTTCCTAACATTGAGTCCCGCCCCCTGGAGAAGTCTTGATAGCTTATCAACACCCCTCTCATCACCACCTATGTAGAATACGCCTTCCCCACCCAGTCTAGCATTGCATGGTCCTAGCCTGGTCGACCCATACGTGGATACCGCCGCTATCACACGGTTGGGGCCAAATCTATCCTGGAGATTCTCATAAACCCCTATCCCATTCTGGATAGTCACTATATAGCCGTCTCCCCCGATTAGTCCTCCGATGTAATCTATGACTTCATCAACCTGGTATGCCTTTACACATAGGATCACGAGTTCATATCTCTTTCTAGGTGGGTTATCCAGGTAGTAGATAGTTGGTTTGAATCCTATAACATCGCTATCCTCCACCCAGCAAAATCTATCAACCTTTGAACGCGTAAGGAGATCTACTTGATATCCAGAGCTATATAGTTTATATGTTAAGAGGGTTCCTATTGCACCAGCCCCCACAACTAACGTTTCACCTATCTCCATATACATATATAATTTGGGGGCTCCCAATATTCATACTCTTCAAAAGTAATTAGGGAGGTCATTATATACCTAGTTTCTAGATGGATTATGACAGAGGTAGTTATAAGTCCTGTGGGGATGCAGGCTCCGGTAGTCACCAGCTACGTAGACTATCTCCATAGGAGTGGGCTGGTGGGTAGGCCAGTCATAATCATCGTGGCAACGAGTAATGAGAAGGTGATGTCTCAAGCTGCCCTAGCTAAGGCAGCGATACTATATAGGTTTCGCACATCCAAGGTTAGGATAGTGGTGACTCCATCGGATGATGTGGATAGCGACGCTTCTCTCGAGGGCTTCTTCAACACACTTGCGGGCGAGCTAGCCTCCATCACTAGGATGTATAATGTGGAGTCTATATACTATAACGTTACTGGTGGTAGGAAGTCTATGGTGGTTATGGGGGCTCTATTCTTCGTCATAGTTGGGAGGACTACGCTATCCTACGTCCATAATAAGAATGTGGATGTGGTGAATAATCTACTTAAGGGTGTGGAGGATAAGGCGAGTAAGTTTAGATATGGTCTGGGTGATGACGAGCTGCTTCAGCTATACATTAGGTACCAGGGGGATCTAGACCAAGTAATGTATCCAGACCCCGATACCTACACCGTCCTGGATATACCTATACCTCCATACCCTCCCAATATGATAGAGTTTCTGGATAGGGTTAAGATGGATGGAGTCCCTATAAACGATATAGCCTCCTACGGCTTGAGCCAGGGCTTCATAAATACGTTGCGGAGGTTGGGGATAGTTGATTTGAGAGAGGGTTATGTGGTTAAGGGTAGACGGATGAATATATTCGACTCGATAATCACACTAGCTGCCTCCGGTGGGTTATAGTTGCCATTAGATTATGGAGTTGTTAAGGAGGGGTTTAAGAGGCTAGCCTATAGAGCCTTGGAGAAGCTTTCTAGCCTAGACCCAATAGTCCACCTTGATGGGAATAGGGCTGTTGTAGTGGGAGATATCCATGGGTATGTCGAGACCCTGGAGTGGGCTATAGAGAGGTGGAGGAGTATAGGCGGGTATCTAATACTTCTAGGCGACTATGTCGATAGGGGTTGGAATGGGCTTGAGACCCTATATCTAGCTCTCAAGACGTTTGTGGATGAGGAGGATGTAATCATGCTTAGGGGGAACCATGAATCCCCAACTATGAACCGCTACTATGGCTTCCACGATGAACTTATGGCTAAGGGGGCATCCAGCCTCATACCGGTGATAAACAATATATATCTACAGCTTCCATACATGGCTGTCTTAGGAGGTAGATTGGCCCTACTACATGGGGGGATACCATGTAGACCATCTACTATAGAGGATATCATGGGTGAGATCCAGGCTATGGAGGATCTACTTGAGCCGCCTAGAGGATCCGCACCATTCCACATATTGTGGAATGATCCCAATGGCTTGTTGAAGGGTTGTATGGAGAGCCCTAGAGGCGCCTACTACTTTGGTAGGGATGTGTGGCTAGAGTTTCTGGAGATAAACGGTTTAGAGGCTATTGTGAGGGGCCATGAAGTGGCCAGTCCAGGATTTATATGGAGGGGTGATGGTGAGAGGATGGAGGTGTATGGCGTGTATAGGGAGGAGGTTGTGGAAGGCTCTATATACACCGTCTTCACAAGCCTATACCATGGAGGTAGGGCTGGTATACTAGTGTATAGGGATGGGTCAATCTCTATCCTGGTCTATAGATAGTCCATCACAGTTTTTATACCCATAAATAAAGAATATATTTTAATGAGAGTCTATAAGGCTCTTATAATCATCCTAATACTGTCTATACCCTATGCAGCCGCCCAGTTTATAAATGTCCCCCCTGAGCAGGCTGTATATGGAGACGTCTTCGACGATAGGTTATACGACTTGGAGGTTGTGGGTAACTGGAGTGAGGTAGTGGTTGTGGGAAGTACAGAGTTGAACTCCAGTTATGAGGCTATGTACATATCTAAAGTGGTGAATGGACACGTCTCCTGGGCTAGAATCTGGTATGGACCATATAGCCACGGGGGTGTTGGGTTGGATGTTGAAGTGGTGGATCCAGGGCTAGGTGGTTTATCATACCTCGCCATCGTTGGATATATATTTAACCCACCGACCAGTATAGAGGGGGTCTTCCTCCTACTGGATGAGAATGGGAATAAGTTATGTGACGCTATTATAAGGGTGAATGGGTATTCAGAGCTCTTCCTGACTGGTGTAGATGCTATAGTATATCCAACCAACATCACCTTCTATGCTGTGGGATACGTCGATAACGCGTCGGCAATAGTTAGGGTTACCTGGCTACCTATAGGTGGGTGTAGGGTTAACGCGGTTAACATAATACACCCGCCTCCAGGCTCCTCTGCCATGGTGCTTAGGGATGTGGAGTCCAACTCTGTAAACATGCCGAATACATTCGTTGCTACAGGCTTCCTAGTGAGGTGGGCTGGGGTTAGACAGACGTATCCGGTGATCCTATTGTTCGATGCGCAGGCAAACCCAGTATCACTATATGAATATAATCTGGGTGTGTATGCAAGGGCATGGGATATAGAGGTTAACTCTACTGGAGACTTTATCCTGGGTGGGAACACCATCGACACTGCAGACAACAACCTAGTGGCTATAGCGTTGGACTCGAGCTTCACCCCTGTATGTGGCGTCGAGGTTGATATAGGAGTCGATGAGCGTGGGAGGGGGGTCTACCAGGATCAGGCTGGGAATATACATCTAGTGGGGTGGAGCGGTGCTCCCGCCTCCAATCCAAAGGGGGTCTACACCATACTATTCCCAGACTGTGGCTGGATAGCATCATATGAATACAGCTCTACAGAGTCGTGGTTCTGGGATGTGGAGGCCGATGCATCCAACGTCTCCACCCTCAACTATACTTCACAAGTGTATATAGCTGGATACGTCTCCACCGGATTCCCCAATACACTACCATCAATACCCTCAACGGTTAACCCCCTCAATATATCGGTTATGAACTATAGTCTAAACATGTCAAGCCCTGGATACATGCTCAATACGGGGAGTCTAATACCTGCAACTCCAAATGTAAATACACCGACAAACTCTGAGGGCCTGATAATGCATATCGCCTCGGTACAGCCAGTAATACCTGAGTTCGGATCGGGACTGATACTCCTAGCCGCATCCCTAGCTGCAGCCGCGGCTATAGCCTTCAAGAGACGCCTATCCAGAGGACTCCAATAACTCTATATATTTTTTACCTAAATCGATACGTTAAAAACCCTTCTAAGAGGCAAAATTAATTTTTATAATTCCTCATCCAACTTTAATTACATGGTTATAAAGCAATCCTCCTACATAGCATATATATTCACGTTAACACCTACACATGTAGGTGTTGGGAGGACTGAGGACGTCGTAGACCTACCAGTACAGAGAGATATATTCGGCTACCCAACGATATACTCGAGCAGTCTGAAAGGCGCATTACGAAGCTACTTCACCAGGCAGAATAACGTTGATAATAACAATATTAGAGCCGTATTTGGGGATGAGAATGGGATAGGGGGATACAACTTTCTAGACGCCTATCTACTAGTCATACCTGCTAGGCTGTTAAAGGGGGTGGTGGTCGGGGTTACATCACCCTTCCTGCTTAAACAGTACAACAGAATCTCAGGTTTGGTTAGGCCTAGCGATAATAACGCTTTAGATATCCCCCCTATTAATGAAGGTAGCTACACTCCCCTGATAGGAGATCTCAGGGGTAGGATTACTGTGAATGAGGTTGGCTTTGAAAGGTCAGGAGATGGGGGGAATGACTATCAAGGGTTGAAGAAGGTATTGGAAAATGTATTGAAAGATGTATTGGGCTCAGTATTACCTTATGATAAGATTATAGTTGTTAGTGATGAGGACTTTAAAAACGTTATTCTACCCAGGTCGATGATGATAGTTACTAGGGTCAAGCTTGACAACATATCTAAGAAGGTCTCCGCAGGTCCATGGACTGAAGAGTATATCCCACCAGGAACTGTATTCTTCACGATAATAACTAGGAATCCCTGGCAGAAGAATGGTGGAGCCTCCTTAACTAACCTATTGCAGGGTGAACATGGGGGTATGAGGCTTCAACTAATACTTGGTGGAGATGAGACCATTGGTCGTGGCTTCGTTGAGATCAGGTTTGATGGTGTTGGTGTAGGGGGTGGTGGAGGTGGACCCTAAACACAGCTACAATCTCTTTAAACTCCTGATGAATATAAATAGAAAGTTTTTGGAGAAGGGTGATAATGGGTCGAAGTTTAGGACGAGGGCTAGGGATATACCCGCTCAAGTGAGGAGTGTTGGACTGGCTTATACAATGCTATACCTCTACTCAAAGGCTACTGACAAAGGATACAGACATGTTTTGAAGATAATGAATGGTGGGGAAGAAGAGGCATCCGAAAAATCCAATAACAGAAATAACGTTAAATCTGAAGAGTTATCCCATGCAATATACCTCTATATAATAAAATGGTTATTGGATGAGGTTGTGGGATACAGAGATAAAGTATCAGATGACGATATAAAGAGTTATATCTCTTCTCTCTTAAGAGAGAACGAGAGGGATTCTATGGCATATGGTCAGATATTAATCCCTTACCTACTCATGGTCAAGAGGTTTGCGGAGGCGATGTATCAATCGGAGCAATAGGTGAATTAAAGATGTATAGGCTTGACGGAGTGAACATTGTTTCTAAAATATATATGCTAGTTAAGCATAAAAGAGGGTTGCTGATGGAAGGTGATTCAAGGAGGAGATTTATATTTAAGCATGAGATTGCGAATGAACTTATTAGTATAGAGGGTTCCGATGTCCTTGCTCCCTTAGAGAGACACATTGACTATGTCTTACGTGGATTATCTAACTCTCTTAAGGTAAATGGCTATAACAGGGTATACAAGTATATAATAAGGACCAAGTCTAACCTCACACTTGATAGGGAATCTGGCCCTCTACACCTAGTCTATGATGTTGGATTATCTCTCCACCCGATATATGGATTTCCATATATACCTGCATCCTCCTTGAAAGGGGCTTTTAGACATACAGCATTGAGATATGCAAGTTATTTGGATATGAGAAGTGGGGTTAAAGACGTATTTTCAAAGCTTGTTAAGTGGGTCCTCGGTCTTGATGGATCCGGGATATCCCACATATACTTCTCAGACGCCTACCTACATTCGAAGGGTAAACTGTTCACACCAGATATATTAAATCCACACTATAAGGACGATGTTGAGAATGAGTTGAGTGTCAAGCCGGTCCCAATTCCACATATCGTTATTCCAAAAAATGTTGACTTCAAGTTTATAATGGGTCTCTCCAATAGAAGGTTTTCCACCGGGGATGATGGCTGGGTGTTGAAGGGTGTAGAATCTGGAGTGGGGGCTCAAGAGTTCACGAAGAAGGTCTCCCAGGCCCTAGAAGGGGAGCCTGCCATAGCAAAGTATCTTGATCTCGCTGATAATGATAAGATCGTATTCAATCTAGACCAGTTCTCTAGGGATGTTGTGGAGATAATGGTGGAGTATGGGATAGGGGCTAAGACCAGCCTCGGATACTCGAGATTCGAGATACTTGCGGAGAATAATTTGGAGGTGGACTAGGTGAGTGGAAGCTTCAACATATATGAGAAGCTGATTATGAATAAGCTATGGGCACTCGTCCATGACGTAAGTATTAAGATGTGGAATATATCGAGGCATGAACATGAGACAGACAGGATAATAATGAATCTAGACCTGCCGTCGGAAATCCGTACTGAAACAAAGCGTATGCTTGATGCTCTTGCATCCATGATTGATAGGCAGCTCCTCCACCCACTCTACATGTATGAAATTGGCAAAACGGTAGAGTCTCCAGACCATAAGGTTTTTGTGAATCTATTCGACCCAAGCTATCGTGTTGACATAAGGGATGACGTTGACGTTGGCGATATATTTAAGAAGGTTATTAAGGACCTTAGGAAAATCCGGGATGAGATTAGAAACACGCTAGACAAGAGGATGGGTAGGGACGATGATCTGAGGAAGATTCTAGAGAACCTCCTCATCCTTCACACTCTCTCTTATCTAAACGAGATACTATGGGTTAAGCACGGAGGGCCACAGACCGTAGCCGACACGAGGGTCCCTACACACCCAATCTTCTCTCACAACTCCGCTGTCTCATCGATGGCTAACTGGTATGTAGAGAATAGATTTAAAGGGTATTATGTAAGGATTGACCTTGGGGGAATACATAGATTTATAGCTAACTCGAGAAAGCTTAGGGATCTATGGGCATCCAGCTACCTCGCCTCAGGTATAGTGTGGATGGCTATATCCCCACTAGTATTTCTCCTAGGCCCAGATATAGTTTTAACCCCCTCCCTAAACCTGAACCCAGTCTATGGATATACACTTATGACGTGGTTTAAGGAGATTGATCAGTCACTCTACGATTCCACATCTGAGGTTCTGAAGAGGGAGGGGGGTTCGGAGGGTGAGGATTCCTTTGAGATGTTGATGGATATGATTCTCTCAGAAAATCCGCCTAGCCACTCTATCCAGCCAGGCATATTTACATTGATACTCCCAGGTAGAGAAGTGATTCGTGAAGCCCACAACCTCTTGAAAAGGCTAGATAAGGCAGGAGTCATCCCATCACTCGCAGAGAAGTCTCCCTTTAAACTACTGCTTGATGAGGATATTGATAGGCATATCCATAGTGGTGATGGAGATGATAGGGAGTGGGTCCGCGGGCTCATACAGCTCCTAATCAGGAAAGCGTGGGGGGAGGTCTACAGAACCTACATGTTGGAAAAGCCTATTGATAAGGTTATAAGTAGCGTATTGTCTACGGACGAAGAGTTGGAGACTAAGATGGATGGGTCTTCTGATGATGTGGTTAAAAGCTACATCGAATTCTTTGTTAATACACCTCCATTTATACAGAGGGTCTACGTGGCGAAGGTTGAAGACGCTTGGAAGAGGATAAGGGAGTTTGAAGTGGCGATTAAGGAGAAGCTGGATAAGGGGTCTAGAATCAATATAAAGGATGGTTTTCTAGAGCCCCTTCTTATAGAGTTTGTCAATGATGAGGTGGAGCGGGATAAATATCTAAATTTCCCCCTAAGGTATACGCCGTACTATGTCGATGGGGTGGATAGGGAGGATCCTGGGGAAGGCGTGACATACTATACCGAGGAAGTCTTCAGGTATGTGAGTGGTCAAGGGTCGGGGAGAACCATGACGATATATTATGTACTCGGGAAGAATAAAGATGGTAGATATGTCCTTAAACCATCTAACGGTAAGAAGGCCCCAGGATATAGATACTGTACATCATGTGGAGAGCTACCCGCAATACTTCATGTGGAGGTGGAGGATGTATTCTTCAAGGATAAGGAGAAACTCTGCCCCATATGTCTGTGTAAGAGGGCTATAGGAAGTAATCCAACAGAGCTTGCTAGACTAATATTTGGAGTTGAATCGAGTCAGGGTTTCACACCAGAGATATTCGCGTCTACAAGTGCATTGGCCAATAAAGATTATCTCGATTTTCTCACACATATACAGAAAGAGTTCAAGAGTGATGTCGTAAAGAAACATAAACTAAAAGGGGTCATAGATGTTTTGGAGAGGGTTTCGGACGATAAGGGGAAGGATAAAGAGGTATACCTTATTAATCCAGAGGCTGAAGGGCTGTTCCTATCTGGCGAGAGATATAAATCTCTATGGATGGAGTTTACCAGGAAGTTGTATGAAAACCTTAAGGCGAATAGAGTAAAGATTAGTGGTGGGAGCGTATCTAAACCCAGTGTAAGGATCTACTATGGGATATACATAACCGACGGGGATAACATGGGTAAACTAATATCTGGAGACCTATACAGGGCGAAGACCATACCCAGACTAAGAAAAGATAATGGAGAAACTAGAGGAAAGGATGCATATATGAAGACTGATGATTGTGTGGAGGAGATAGAGTTCTACATAAATTATATCCATAGCTTACTCTACCTTGAGAGGGAAGATATTAGGGATTTATATAAGGAGGTTCTTAGTAGGTGGGGGTGTAAACTGGTAGAGAAATACCTTCATGCAGAAGCTAATAGTTGCAGGAATGTTACCCTATCAATAGAAGAGTACGTGGAGTTGGCGAATGAGGTGTATAAGGAGGTCAAGGAATCGGTGAATCCGTGGCAGAATGATGACTTGTTAATGACGCTAGTCACATTTTTAGGAACATATTTATTGAAACCCATCCCGGAGGATGGGAAGGTGTTTAGGATCAAACCTAGGAATATAGTTTCAATGGCTTACCTAACGACTATATCAAGGTCATTGGTAATCTCTATCTTAAATGACATCTACACCGTCTCGAAGATGGATGGTGTAGTGGTATACGCAGGTGGAGACGACCTTATGGCTGTTCTACCTATCGTTAGGTTCGAGTTTTCCAATGGGGAGATATTGTTCAGAGAAAACGTTTTAGAGGGCCTATCCAGGATAAGGGGCTATTACTCTCTTGGTGACTATGATGAGCCTGGATTTGCCAAGCTAGGTGACAACTACGTTATGCCCATGTTTATAGGTCATGGGAGAAGCGCCTCCCTAATGATAACCCACTACAGAACCCCATTAAAGATGGCTATTGAATACTGTGAGGATATTCTTAACGATGTGGCAAAAGACGAGTCTATATGGCTATACAAATCCTTCGGGGATGATGACAATATGAAGAATGATTATATACAATATAGAGACGGCCTCGTATTTGGTGTAATCCATAGTGGAAACCCTAGGTATGTCAAGCTACCCAACTTCGTATATTACTTTGATGTGGAGGAGGGTGGTAAAGTTTTAAAAACTCTTGATACTATGAAGACCCTCCTAGAATATATAAGGTGGCTGGATGATGTGGATAATTCAGGGTGTAGACTATCGAAATCCATCCTGAAGGATGTTGATAGAGACATTATATTAGAGAGTATAGAGGGAAAAGGGGCTAACTACATAGGAGATATGTTGGCTTATATAATGAATCTCTTCGAGAAGGTTTATCTGGGTAGAAACCTGACGGGAGAGGGATGTAGGGATAAAAAGGATAACCTGGTCAGCAGTATACTCCATGATCTAAAACCATATTTCCGGGTTATAGACATTAGCCAGGATGGAGGAGAGCCTATCCTCAAGACACTTCTCCCGGTGAGGATTTGGAAGGCCCTAGACATATTGAGGGTTGGGTGGAGGGAGTAGATATGAGGAGGCTTGTAGTAAAACCATTTGGGAAAGCCCTTTATAGGGGGCCAGGTGAATTCGATAAGAGTAGTAAAGGAGTCCATAGCTCGGCAATCTCCAACTTCTACCCATATCCATCTACCGTGGCGGGGATCCTATCTTGGATGAGGAGTAGAAGAGCTGATGTAGGCGGTGAGACCGCCCATAGTGACTGGGTCTCAGAGTATAGTGAGATGCTAGGGAGTGATGCAGTTATATATGGCCCATTCTACAAGGGGAGAGGAGGCACCTATGTAGTATATGACCTTAGGAGTCGTAAGTTGATACGTACACATCTAGATCGGGTGAATAAATATAATGTAAAATATAGGTTTGGAGAGCCGGGGGAGATAGACCTATCCCACTATACCGAGGAAGAGGGATACATCTCTATATCAAGAGACAGTTTCTTCCAAGATAGAATAGGTATTAACCTGGACAGGAATGGGAATAACAAGACCGTTGAGGAGGGAGGGCTATATACAGTACAGTTCTTCTTCCCTGAGAAGATATCGAGAGACATAGAAATAGTCTACTACATTGACAATATTGAGATAGAGGAGTTGATAAACATCTCTAGATTCGGTGGTGAAGGTGGGGTTGCGGGAGTTACGGTATCAAATGATGCTGAGATAGATAGAATATTCGATTTAGATTTCTCTAGAGACATTGGTCTATATATATTATCACCTCTTCTGATACCCACCTACAGAGACGTACGCAGATATGTAGGGGACTATCTATCTAGCAAGGGCTTTAGGCTGAGGAGAATAGTTGGGGAGACAACTCTGCTTGGAGCTGGGTACTCTACGATTCCAACTAAGGATTCAAAGGGCCAACCAGTAGGAATTCGTAAGAGTATGAGAAGACCTATATACCATGCTCTGAAGCCGGGTACGGTCATATATGTTGATGCAGATGGAGACCTTGATAGTGATAGTCTTAAGAGCCTCTGTATAGAGGGTCTGGGAGTGGGTAGAGAGGTTGGATATGGGAAGCTCCTCCCATTCAAGCCGATTAAACAAGGTGATTGATATGACTAATCATGAGTTACTCGATAAAATGTTGAAAGACGAGATCATAGAGGAGTATAGAGATATAGATATTATCCTCCCTAGGAAAGGCGGTTTCAATGGTACACCTGTGTATGTGGTGGGGGATAAATTGTTCTACAGTCCTCCAGATGAGAAGGACTTAAAGTACCTATTCAGATGGTGGGGTAGGACTGCTTTCTCAAGGGTCAAGGGTGGGAGAGCCACGTACAAGGATATAGAGAGGGATAAAACGTTTAAAAGGATCTTCGGATCCAAGGAGAATCAATCAGGCTTCAGTATAGTCCTTGAATATAACCCATCAAGCCTATCACAGATCAAAAAAAGATATGAGGAACTATTAGAGGACCTAAAAAATCATTTTGGGGAACACCAAATTAGAGATATTTCCCGGAAATTGGGTAGGACCAGTAAAGTAACTATTTCGGTTAAGAAGAGAGGTGATGTGGGTGATTTTTTAAATATAAGGAGGAGGGACGGAATAATAGAGGTCTATATCAACGATAGACGATTACGTGATTTAATCTATGTATTGGACGTTTCAAGGATACGTTTTGTATCGCGCAGATCCTTAGAGATACCTAATGTTTATGAGGAGGTAGGTAGAGAAGTCCACCCATGGAGAGATTTAAAGAGATACATATTTGACCAGCTGCTCTCAACAGCGCTATCCATGGCCTATGTACCAAGGAAGATCAGTGTGGATAGGCTATACATATGTGGCAGGTCAGGGTTAAAGGATAGTGAAAAGGAGTTCATCAAGAACCTCTCAAGACTAGCGCTATTATTCGGATCTGTGGGGAGCGTATCAAACAGGGGGGTCGGCTCAATCATCTGTAGTAAACTAGACTACAGGTTTGAGGAGGAGGATATCCGCAGCCTGATAAAAGAAGTGGCAGATAGTGTGCCTATAGACAGTCCCTACAGAGAAAAAGTAGATGAGCCAGTGGTCCCTACACTGGATGAGGAACTCAGGATATTCAGATACATATATATTGGGAAGAGGAGAAGCATCGAGTCACTTCTAGACATAGCCACCTCATCCTACATGGCAAATAAAAACATATATATAAAGAGTAAAAGGCTCAGATACTATCTTGGACTTCCTAGAAAAGAATTTAATGGGAAGAGAAGGGAGAGTCCTATAAAGACGAAGATAATACATAAGGAGGGTGTGGATGGAGGACTATTGACATACGGATTCTACTCAAAAGACATATCAGAACGGTCTAAGGATGTGAATAAACGTGATTTCAATGAAGCATTCGATAAGATTGTAGACTATCAAAAAAATAGATGATAAGTCGACATTTGAGGGTTAATTGAATCATGTAATCATATTAGAACGTAATAGGAAATAATATATTCTCAATATAACAAATAATTAGATGAATGATATATACAACCTTTTTTTGAGTTAAAATTGAGTTTGATATGAGGACTAGGGGGTCTATAACTGCATACGCCCTGGTCATAATAATGGTTGTAATCGTCGGTGCATTTCTATACTCCTATGTCTTAAACAGTACCAGGCCGATATACAGCATAGAGAAGGTGGTGCTAGGTTATGATTATGAGTCTATGACTGGGTCTTATGGAGACTCAGTACTACTTAACTTCGATGGGATCTTAAAGCCTATTCCCTGGGATGGTAAAGCGGTAGCTGCTGTAGCTGCAACGGGGGAGAGATATAGAGTTGGATATATAACATATATGACTGAGTTTAGAGGTATATATAAAAACACCTATACAGGGAATGATTTGTTTGCATGCTATGAAGTAACTATAGAGGATGTAATCGTACAGGCTCCTGTGAAGACAGATAGTGATGTGATGAAGATTGAGTTTAGCCTTAGCCAGTGGAATTCTCTAGATGTGGGTATAAAGACTGAGTGGATAGAGGCCGGTGCATTTATACATTATAGACAGGATGGGAGGGTCACTGTCTACCTTCCCATAAAGTCTTACAACGTATACTACCTGGGAGAGGTAGTGTTTAGGGAGGCCCCTAGATATCTATTCATATGTGGTGGGTATAGTGTGGTGAGGACTGACTACATCTCCCTAGACCTGTATTACATGGGTCTATAGAAAGTGTTTTAAGCCTATCGACTGAATAGTTTGATGGTGATCAGTGAGATGAGAAACACTATATCCTTTTTCCTATTCATTTTTATATCCACGCAGAGTGTCTTGGTGAGCCACGTCGATTTCGAGAGCCCTCCATTCTATAGCTACGCGTTTTCAGGATACGCATATATCCTCGTCAATGGATCGCTATTGGGTGATGACGTATATGTGGAGGGGGTCTTCAATAGGGTGGCCAAATTTACGTTTGAGGATGGGAATGTATCCACATATATAATTTGTAGGGATCCGTTGGAGACCCCTGATCTCCCGGCTGTCAAGGCAGTTGGGAATAAGGTCCTCTTCGAGACATACTGTGTCACTAGGATCCCAACTGTCTATAGGGTGGAGGGTAATGTCTCGATGGATTACGTGGTTGATACAGGCCTATATAGAGTGGATGTATACCTGAACCTATCAAGGGTGTATTATGAGGTTGGGATATATGGGGAGGAGTTGTTGGAGGAGTCCAAATTAAATATCTCGAGGATCGTGAGGCAGAACCTCCTTGAGGATAACATATCCATGTCATTCTCCCTTTACGTGGATGAGTTCAACAGGGTGGTCGATGTAGAGGGTGATGTCTTAAACCCAGGTATCAACCAGTTCTACCTTCTCTACCCCAGTGATGGTGAGGAGTATGCGAGGGTGTCGGATGAGGGCTACAGCTATTTCCTGCTTGGGAATATCTCTCTCGCCCTAGACCTGGTTAATGAGCAGTATATATGTCTATATGCGGTGTATGAGGCTGAGCGTCTAATATCTGAGTACGTCAAGGATGCGTATGTGGATCAAATAGTGAGGGCATCCCTACCTATGTATAACGGCCTCGACATCCAGTCTTTCCTGATTAATGAGGTGAATGGGAGTGGCTCGGTGGATGAGTTTGTCGAGTATATAACCTCTGTAGAGCCCGATAGTTACGTGGATAGCAGGTTGAGGAACGTGTTGAATGTATCGGTGGATGCTGGGAGAGTCGTCATATACTCCGCATCTTCCTACACAGCCCTTCCATGCTTCAAAGCCATATATCCACTCCACCCCAGTATCACTGTTGATGAGAAGTTCATCCTGCTCCCAATGGATGAGGATGGAGCAGTCCTGGCTATAAGGCTTACAGGGATAGATTACCCCTCAGGCTTCGACCCCCTGAATATCCAGGTCGCCTATATATCTAACCCGTTGGCTCACCAGATAATAAGCCTACTTCTCAGTCCAGTGGCGATACCTCTCTTAGCCATCCTGGCTATAGCCATAATTTTATTGGTTAGGATGTGGAGGAGGTGAGCATGCCTTTTCTAAGGATATATCTAGATTCTAGGCTTTCATATGCAGTTATGGCTGGTCTAGCTATTCTAAATGCAATCCTAGTATCTATGGTGATGGGTGTCTGTGGCGACACAGCTACCGGTGGTGACTTGCTAGTCCTGGGCACGCCTCTGTTCGACCTTCTTAAACCTAGTATTCTACCCTCTACAGACTTGGAGGCTGTGGATACCATGTATGCAGAGTCCTTGAGAAGGCTGGATGTGTCTGGATATGTGGATATCCTCCTATTCCAATGTGTGAATAACATGTATATTGTGGGTCTCCTAACCTCCCTCACATTGGCGTTCATCGCTCTAAACATATACTTCGGGATAGTGTCCAACTCTATACAAGTGTATAGCTACCTCCCCAGGATGTGGCACATCGCCCACATCCTTGTGGAGGCCTCCATGATAACCATTGTATATACCTCCCCTACATACATCATCCTATATCTAGAGTATCTCCCCCTGTTTGAGGACGCATTCTCAATGGCCTTCTACCCGATGCTGGCTGCATCCATAACCTTCTCTACACTCGTATCTATCATGTATCTATTAACGGGTAGGTCGGAACTTACAATCATACCTGTGCTAGCTATATTTATACTGGTTCCGATTAGCCAGGATCTTAGCTTCATGGCATACCCTTTCATGATGGGTTCCCCCCTGGAGGCTATAGCGGGCTGGGACATGAATAGGCTTATGCTAGCGGCGGTATTCAATATAGCCCTTATCCTGGCATCGGTAAGGGTGTTTATGAGGAGGGGGTTGGTATGACGTATAGGGCTGTGGATCTAGCCAGGCTATTGATACTGCTTTTGGCCGCTGTGTCACTGTCATTCCTATATACCACTCAGTTCAGTGGTGTGGAACGCATCTCTATATCCGCAGAGGTTGGTGCTGCAAACCCCTTCTTCATAAAGGGGGATGTGGTTGAGTTTAGTCTTGAGGTTGAAGGGTTCTTTACAGTGGGTGTCGAGCCATATGCTTCCCTCACGATCTACGTATATAGCTTGGAGGCTGACTTGATCGACGTGATTAGTATAGATGTTTCTAGACGGGGGTCTACCGAGCTCCCCGAGGGGGTCGCCTATATAGTTCCGGTGGTCGAGTATATAGAGGGGGTTGAGAGGATATGGCTGATAGTAAGGTCTTGATCGAGAACCTAGTATTCGGATATAGGCGGGGTGAGAAGGTTCTAGACGGCTTTAACCTAAGGGTCTCTGGGGGTGAGACCCAGCTCCTACTAGGGCCTAACGGGAGTGGTAAGTCGACGGTGATAAAGCTTGTGCTGGGCTTTCTAACCGGGTATAGGGGGAGGGTAGAGGTACTGGGCTTCCCACCTGGGAAGCTGTCTAGGAGTGTGAGGAGGAGGATTGGGTATGTCCCGGAGTCTACAAGTATCCATCGGGATATCTCGGTGGAGGGCTATATAAAGCTTCATAGGGATTTGAGGGGAGGTGGGGACGTCGATGAAGTCATAAACCTACTGGGCCTCGATAGATATAGGCGTTATAGGGTAGCCAGTTTAAGCCAAGGATATAAGAGGAGGGTCTTATTTGCAGCAGCTATCGTTGGTTATCCTGAGCTATTGATACTCGACGAGCCATATTCAAACATAGATGTGGAGACTAGGCTGGTTATAGATGACGTCCTCTCGAGGCTGGCGGGTGAGACCACGATACTTATGAGTAGCCATATAATGCCCACCTCTGTGGATCCGAAGGTCAACGTCCTTCTAAATGGTAGGGTGGCTAAGACACTGGATAGTGTAAAGCCTAGGATAGAGATCCTGGTGGATTGTGGTGGTGAGAAACTATATCTAGAGAGTGTCGAGGATGCTATGAGCATGCTTAGGGAGGGGTGTAGCGTCTTAGATGTGAAGTGTGTAACGATATATGACGTTATGAGGGAGATGTTCATAGAGTTTAGAGGTGTTGGATAGCCCCCTCCAACCCCTAAGTTGGATGATGCCAGTCCATTCCTACTCTACATATACCCTGACCCAGTCAACCTCCAACGTTGTTACACGCCTATTCTCATGCGTCACATGCCGGTAGACTCTCGCAGAGTCTCTACCTGATGGTGGGTTGAAGACCGCGTTATCCAGCCATATATCTGCTCTACACCTGACTCCAGCATCGACATGGACCATGGATATCCTTTTCCCATCTATGTAGAAGGCTGCTGCCTTTTCC
>Ga0256839_1000464_pt1 | contig 52586 bp, 33 predicted proteins | sample 354166metaG_FD_185968 | JGI IMG/M metagenome (GOLD analysis project Ga0256839, IMG submission 185968) | Hydrothermal vent microbial communities from Mid Atlantic Ridge, Atlantic Ocean - 354-166 | ecosystem: Environmental > Aquatic > Marine > Hydrothermal vents | place: Atlantic Ocean: Mid... | reverse complement strand
CCGCGAACCGAAAGAAAAACCCGCCCGTCGCGGGATCGGCGAGGGGGCGCGCCCTGCCGATGCCGCTTCGGCCCGTCCGGGCCGAAGCGGCCCCGAGCCCGCCGCCCGGCGGGACCGGAGCTCCGCGGCTGCGAGGGGGTAACGCGGGCGACCGAATGCGCACCACGATGTGGGCCCGCGCGGCCACCTTGGACTCCCAGGGGCCTACTGGCTGGCGAGGTCCCCCAAGGGGTGGCTCACCGTCCGAACCCGGATCGGCCCGATCGGTCCGATCGGTCGGATCGGGCGCTGCCGGGGGTGCCCTGACCGCGGGGGGATTCCACGCCAGCGCGTCTGAACCCGGCCCCCAGCGGAGAAGCGCCGAACCGCCCTCGCGCCGGCGACGGCGCACTGGTAGCGCGACCCGGCCCCGGGTCCGCCCCAAAGCGCCGGCGCCAAGGAAGCGCTGCCACACATCGCCCCCGCGGAGCGAAAAAAATGGCCCCCGTCGCAGCATAGGGGATGGCGCGCGCCCTATCTCCCGCCGCTTCGGCCGCCGGCCGAAGCGGCGCCGAGCCCGCTGCCGGGCGGGACCGGGCGGCATCGGACCGCCGACGCGCCGGCGGCGCACTCGTACGCCCGCCCCGCGCAGCAGGGATTACCCGCCAGCCCGCGCCCGGACCCAACCGCCTACCTACGGCCGCTTTGGCGATCAGCCGCGCCTTCTCGCCGGGCGCCTACGCTCCTCGCGCCCCCAACCACTCGCAAACGCAACCAATGGCGCCCGCGCCGCGCTTCGCCGCTACCGACTCCCACGTGCCACCTGGCCTTCCCCCCGCCATTCCTGCGCGCCTACACCTCATGAGCCTCCCCCGCCCCAGGCCTCACCCGTTCCTCCCTCAACCCTGCACCCATCCCTGCGGCCTCTCACGTACCCCTCCAGCGCCCGCCCAATCCCACGCCCGGACTCCGCCCCAACTGCCCCCTCTCTCTCGATCACACGCGGCCGACCCCGTGGCTCTACCCACAAATCTCACGCCAACCCCATCCAGGCCGCCCCCACGCCGCCCTCTTCGCAACACCAGCCAGAAGGTGAATAGCTCCCAATCCGCCTCTAGCCCCGCCTACGCGCTAAAAGCCCTAGCGTGGAGCTCCTTTCTCCACACTGACCGGTGTTTCCGCCCCATCCTGGGACGACTTCAAGGGTGTCGGCTTACGGACTGGATGGCAGACGACGCCGGTTTCAATCTCACTCTGGGACGATTGGGCGCTTCACGAGCCGCCGACCTGCACTACGCTCGCCCGGTCCCCGTCTTTCAATCCCACTCTGGGACGATTAGAGCCCATCTCAAAACCCCGGGCGCATAGAATACCGTGCGCCAGGTGCCACGGAGGTACCGCCTCCTAGGAGAGACACCCAACGCACGGAGGAAACATATGCCGAGTACCAAGGAAGGGTACCTTATCTGTCCACTAGCCATTGTAGCGATATGCCGGGAAATCGTCAAAGTCCTCGGGATCTCCATAGAACGCAAGCCCGGTGAGCCGGGACGCCCGCCGACTCCTTTCGAAAAGGTAATGAACGCCATCTGGTTCCGTCTCCGCACGGGTTGCCAATGGAAGGCTATTCCCGAGTGTGAGTATCTCTGCAACGGCACCACCGCGCACCGGTGGTTCATGCGGATGACCAGGGCGGGCGTGTTCGAGCTGCTCTACTGCGTCCTGGTGGCCCTTTATCTGGAGGGAGGCGTGGAGAAGCTGCGGGCTCTGGGCATCGACTGCACCCTCTGTCCTGCTCCGCTGGGCGGCGCGGGGACGGGTCCGAATCCGACCGACCGGGGCAAGTCAGGGGTGAAGATCAGCATCGTGGTTGAGCACAATGGCCGCCCCCTGGCGATTGAACTTGCTGCCGCGAACGTGCACGATTTCCGCCTGCTCGGGGTTACCCTCGAAAAACTCGCCGCCGAGGTTCTGGCCAGGCTCGCGGACGAGGCGCTGCTGGTGGCCGACAAGGGGTACGACTACCCCCAGGCTCATGAGGAAGCCCAAAAGCGGGGCTTCCGGGCGCGCATCCAGTCCCGGGGTCAAGGCTACGGCGCTGCGAACGCAGCGGAGCGAAAGCTGCGTGCTGCGTGCGAACGTCTGTTTGCCTGGCTGAAGGCGTTCCGCGCCGTCCGGGTCTGCTGGAGCCGGCTGCTGGCCACGTTCGCCTCACACGTATATCTGGCCTGCTCCTATCTCTTGGTAGACGCCCTACCCCCTAGCGTGCAACGGCTCATCCTCCGGGCGTAGTGTGGTGCCCGGCCGTTCCGTACCTACTTCTCTCGCCGCACCTATGCGCGCACCCGTCACTGCGGAAGTCTTCCCACGGCAAAGCATCTAACTTTTGCCGTTGCAATCCGGGGCCCATGGCTGTCAGCAGTTCCCAAGCTCGACAACGCCCCGAAGATCCCCCTGCGCGCACGTCCCCTCCCGAGGCCCCCAAGGTGGTTTCGAGATGGGCTCTTAGGCACTTCAAGGACTTTGAATATGATGCTCAGGAATTGGGATATGAGGTTTCAATCCCACCCTGGGACGATTAGGCACTTCAAGACATGGACCGACAGCTGGGAGGACAGGCATGATATAGTTTCACTCCCACTCTGGGACGATTAGGCACTTCAAGTGGTTAGGAGCATTGTCGAATGTTTCCCTGTCACACTGTTTCACTCCCACTCTGGGACGATTAGGCACTTCAAGGCGGTGAAATGTTCGTACAGACGGATCGGGTTGAGGGTTTCAATCCCACTCTGGGACGATTAGGCACTTCAAGGTGAGTGCCCTAACAGCTTACTGTTTGGTCATAGCTCGTTTCAATCCCACTCTGGGACGATTAGGCACTTCAAGGCACCTTGCATGTGTGCACGGTGCTCCCGCCGTGGTCGTTTCAATCCCACTCTGGGACGATTAGGCACTTCAAGGTTCGTCAGAACCGACACTGTGCGGATTCAGGGGTTTGTTTCAATCCCACTCTGGGACGATTAGGCACTTCAAGTCGTAGTGAAATTTGAGCGGTTGCTACTCCCTCCCGTTTCAATCCCACTCTGGGACGATTAGGCACTTCAAGCAATTGATGGATGGGCCTTGGAGCTGCTGATAGTCGTTTCAATCCCACTCTGGGACGATTAGGCACTTCAAGGTTTTGAGGTGGAGCTGATCGTTTATGAAAGCAGGGGGTTTCAATCCCACTCTGGGACGATTAGGCACTTCAAGTCTTAAGCAGGCAGAACAGTACATTTTCTTGGACAAGTTTCAATCCCACTCTGGGACGATTAGGCACTTCAAGGGTAGTCGTTTATGAAAGCGAGCGGGGGGCATGGGAGTTTCAATCCCACTCTGGGACGATTAGGCACTTCAAGCCGGCTGCATCCTCCGCGCCCAGGCCTGCCCGGGAGTTTCAATCCCACTCTGGGACGATTAGGCACTTCAAGGGAGAAGGGGAATATCGTACTACGTCTTCGATTAGCGTTTCAATCCCACTCTGGGACGATTAGGCACTTCAAGAGAGGTCCTCGTTTACGAAAGTGAACGGGGCCTCTGGGTTTCAATCCCACTCTGGGACGATTAGGCACTTCAAGTAAGCGGCTCCTTGCACTTCCCCGCCCCGGACAGAGTTTCAATCCCACTCTGGGACGATTAGGCACTTCAAGAGGGTTGAGGTCCTCATTTATCAGAGTAGAGTGGGCCGTTTCAATCCCACTCTGGGACGATTAGGCACTTCAAGGATACTTTTTGCCGCCCCATAAATCCGTACCAGATGTTTCAATCCCACTCTGGGACGATTAGGCACTTCAAGCGAAAGCGGAACCGACGGCCCCAGCGGCCCGCCCAAGTTTCAATCCCACTCTGGGACGATTAGGCACTTCAAGTCCTTTTGTATGGGAGTGCAGAGGAGGATTAGTAGTCTTTCAATCCCACTCTGGGACGATTAGGCACTTCAAGACCTCGTTTTCGAAACCATGCGATCGACATGTGTCGCTTTCAATCCCACTCTGGGACGATTAGGCACTTCAAGAACATGATGATCTCTACATCGCGGCCACAATTCCCGCTTTCAATCCCACTCTGGGACGATTAGGCACTTCAAGGGACCCTTCCGGGGCCCTTGCGGCGCAAGGACTTGCGCGCAAGTCTCAACAAGCACCCCTGTTTCCCCCTCAATTTCCGGGTGTGCGAATCCGCACACTTGCCGGAAACCTTTGGTAGGACTTAGGTTAGCGCAACCCTTGCCCCCCAAGGATGCTAAATTGTGCCATTTCCCTATCTTACCCATCTTAACACCCCGCACGCATCCTCCCCGCCCGCGCTGCAAGGCGCTCCTCGGCTTGGCTCACCCCTCGCCTAAAAAAACACGCCTCGCAACGCGCCCGCGGAAGCCCGGCACTCCTTTGCTCGGCACCACGGCTGAGACGCGCCGGACGTATACCTACGCCCGTGCCCCTCCCACCGCAGCCGGCCTGCCTCACTCCTGGCGACCCAAACCTGCTACCCCTCTCTCACGCAGGCGGGCATACCCCGTTTGTCTCCCTTCTCCCCCCGGAGCCTCCCGCTCCTCCGACGTCAAAACGTTTTACCCTCCATGACCACGGCCCGACGACAGCTTACGTCTACACGCTGCCGCCCCGTGGATGGTGCACCTCTCGGCATACCGCAGCAGAACCGGCCCTCTCCGGGCCTACGGTCCCGCCACTTCCACCTACCAGCGGGCCCTGCGTCTTCAACCAACCGACGGCTCAACCAAGAGCGCCGCCGGTATCGGCCCGCAGCGGTGGTGGCGTCTACCGATTATACCGAATTGCCCGCGGGGATCTGACCATCCGTAGTCGCTTGGGTCGTGTCCCGGGGGGCTCGCCGCTACGAGCGGGCGCCGCTCGCGAGGAATGCGCTTTCGCGCTCGCGCCCGGGCCGGGGCGCAGGCCGCCGGGTAGGCCCTCCCCGCCGCGGTGGGGGTACCACTGCGCCGTCGCCGGCGCGACCGCGGCCCGGCGCCTGCGCCCGGGCGGCTGGATTCAGGCCCCGGCCGGCAGTCCAACCCCGGCGCGCTCTGTCGCGCTTTCTCGCGCGGCCTGCTCCGGCCGTCGGGCGCCGGTCTTGCGGATCCCGGCTCCCAGGGGCACCCCCGGACGGATCTTACCACCAATGCTGCGCCCACCGAGCCGCCGGGGGTCGCGCGCTCGGAGAGCGGGCCGACTTGCCCCCGGCGAGACGGCGCGCGGAACGTCAGTCGCCCCAGGTTCGCGGAAACTGGCGTGCAAGCCCTGCGAGTGCGGCGGCCGGCTGCTGCGTTTCGAAAAAGCCAAAGCGGCACCGGAGTGCCGCACTCCAAAAAGCCAAAGCGGCACAGGAGTGCCGCACTCCAAAAAAGCCAAAGCGGCACGGGAGTGCCGCACTTAAAAAAGCGGAGCAAGATGGCTGGAGATTGGTTTAGGCGCGCCGTGCGAAGTGGTCGTGTACCGGCTGCAGAAGCGCAGCACACAGCTCGCGGAACGACCGGCACTGTTCCTCAATCCATTCCCCCGAGCGGCCCAGTTCCTTCGCCATGAACCGGGCAACGGGCAGGGCGGCTGCCGCTGCCAGGTGCGTATCCAGGAACAACAACCGCGTGCGTCGAGCCAGCACGTCCTCCACCGTCCGGGCCATCTCTTCGCGCACCGCCCACAACACGTCCACGTACCGGAGAGGTGCTCCCTCCACCACGGCTGCCCCTAACTCGGGCTCGTCCCGCATCAGCAGCGCCTTTCTCGATGCATATGCCCCCTCCCAAATATCGAAGCCGTTTGCGGGGTGGTGCGGGACATAGCCGTCCAGCTTGATTGCTCTCGTGCGGCACGGGCGGTGCGGTAGCAGACCCGCGGCCATCACGCGGTTCAAGCAATCCTCCGCCATCCAGCGGTACGTCGTCCATTTGCCGCCAACAATCGTCACCAGCCCCGTGCGAGAGATGCTGACCACGTGGTCGCGTGGGACATCCGAGGTGCGCTCCACCGAAAGACCCCGCGGCGCTGCCAACGCTCGAATTCCCGCGAACGCCGCGCGGATCTGGTCTGCTCTTATGGGCTCTCGAAGATACCCCTCGGCAGTCTTCAGGATGTAGCGGACCTCCTCAGGCGTAATCGTAGGTTCCACCGTAGGCGTCTCCAGGTGAACATCGGTCGTCCCGATCAGGACGCGTCCGTGCCAGGGGATCAGGAACAGAACCCGCCCATCGGGGGTCTCAGGAACGATCACCGCGCGGTCGCCCGGTAGAACTCGCCTATCCACGACGAGGTGACTCCCGCGGCTCAGGATCACACTTCGCTCCGCGTTGGGCTCGAGCAAGCGTCGGACAGAATCGACAAACGGACCTGCGGCGTTGATCACCACCCGCGCGCGTACCTCATGCTGCTCCCCCGTCTCAGCGTCCACAAAAGAGACCCCCTCCACCCGGCCGTGGATGCCGCGGTGCAACCCCACCACCGGCGCGTAGTTCAAAACGGTGCAGCCATAGCGTACCGCTGTCCGGCACAGATGGATCAGATAGCGGGCGTCGTCGAACTGCCCATCCCAGTATTCGAATCCACCCCGCCGGTGCTCGGCTCGAAGCGTCGGAAACCGTCGCTGTGCCTCCCCCATCCGAACTCGCCGCACGCCGCCGATCCGGAAGCGGCCGGCCATCAACCCGTAGATCTCCAAGCCGAGCCCGTAGCGGACCCATTCGCCTACGCCATGGGTCGGCAGGTAAAAACCCAGGGGACGGACCAGGTGTGGCGCAAGCCGGAGCAACAAGCCGCGTTCGGCCGAGGCTTCTCGCACCAGGCGCACGTTTCCCTGTTTCAAATAGCGAAGCCCTCCGTGAATGAGCTTCGTGCTGCGACTGGACGTTCCCTTGCCGAAGTCCCGTGCCTCCAGCAACAGCGTACGGAACCCACGGCTGGCCGCATCGAGAGCAAGCCCGAGGCCCGTGGCACCTCCCCCTACGATGACAACGTCGTGTTCCCGCGATCGCGCCGCCTCGATCATTTGCTCTCGCTGCATTTCCCGCTCGTCTCCCTGATGCTCGCTGACTCCCCCGTCGAGGTGCACCGCCTGGCTACTTCGCCCCCTCGGCCGCCGCATCCGAGCTGGGCGTTCGAGGTTCGTTGCCAGAAACGGTCTGGTCGGACCGGCAGGCATCGACCAGCCGCTGCAATTCCCCCAGAGTCTCGTGCACTTCCAGCCCCTCCGACCGGAGCATCGAACCCAGTGTAAGCTCAGGGGGCACACTGCGCGCCCGAGCAAGGTAGCGCGCCCCGCGCCGGACGAGATACTCGTACACCGCAGGGCACTCTTCCAACAGAAGGACCACCGGAGTCCGTTCCGTTACCCGACCGTGCTTTAGCAGCGAATCCGCAGGGGGCCATAGGGTCCTCACCGCCGCAAGCCCGAACAACGCCAGTCCCAGCAGTGCAAGGATCGCGGCGGCTGACTGCACGTACAGCGACTGCTTGCCGAAAACCAGCGACCAGACGTCCCCCACGATCCGGAGCGAAACGCCCGTTTCCAGGCAAAGAGCAGCTACGGGTATGGCGCGGGCGCAATACAGGACACGATGCTCAAGCATTGGAATGAGCCGGCTTCCGACCCCGATAATCAGCCCCGTCATGAAACCCAGGGTAATCGCGTGCCGGGCAGCGTCGTAGAGGGCCATTGGAGCGAGACCGGGGCCGTAAACGCGGATCGCCGCCAGCGTGGGTAGCGGGCTCACGAACTCAACGTACCCCGCTACAGCGTACAGTCCTGCCCCCACCACTGCCCATGCGAAGGACGCGGCGATGATCCACACACTGACGCGAGGCCCCTGCTCGGGGCGATCGGACGGGACGCGGGGCCGTTTCAGCCTCGGCAAGGCGGCCAGGTAGAGCAGGGCGGCCCCCACGAGGAATAGCGCGGTCAGGGCGGTCGTGTAGGGCCATGCGGTAAGACGGCCCGCCAGAAGAGTGAAGACGCCCACATTATGGAAAAGCACGCACATCGGAGCGTAGCGCTGCCGAACCGGTCCTCCGACGAGAGGTGGAAGGATCCGAAGTCCAAACCCGTAGATGCAATTAACGACGAATCCAACCAGGGGCAGATCGGCGAGCAGAAGCCGTACAAACGGGTCGAACGCATCTGGACCATGCCGTACGACAGTGAGGGCAAAGACGGACGTCAACCCTCCGGTCACGCACAACCAGCAACAACCCAGGATAATGGCCGTATTCCAGGTCTGTCGCTTCTGGTCTACCTGGGTCAACCGTACGAACTCCGCAAACACCAGAAGTGCGAAGCCAAGGAGGCAGGCAGCCCCTAAAGGGCCGAGCCATGGTAACAGGCCCTCGGCGTGCCCCCACACGTACAGGAAACCCGCCCCCAGGGCGCCGAGAACCACAATCAGGCTCGCCAGTCGCCGCGATGGGGGATCGGCAGAAGTTGCCATCGGTAGCCAGCGGAACGCGATGCCGACGATAAAGAGCGTCAGGAACCCCCACTGCTGTGCAACTCCGTGGGCAAACGCGTGCCGGGCTGGCACGAACTCGTAGCCCCCTTCCCTGCCCGCGGCGTATGCCATCCACAACCCAAGACCGCCGCCGATGAAAACGGCGTAAAAAAGAGCTGTCGCCAGGAAGGCGCGGTGGACGGTATTGCGGGTTAGTTCGACGTCTGCGTCCGCCGCCTCGGCTAACTCACGCAGGAGCTGATCGAGCGGGATCCCCTGTCGTTTCGCAAATGCTTCGAGCGACAGCAGCGGCCCATACGGAGGTCTGCTTGCGGCCAGCCCGAATCGCTCGAAGATGGGCCGCGTCTCGGGCCAATCCCGGGCGATTTGGCGCACCGCCATGTCGGGCCGGAGAATGCGTCGGGCCATCTGCTCTGCCTCGCTCCCAGGTACGGAGTCGGATCGTGAATTATGGCCACCGGCGGGGACGCACTCCTCTTTCCCCTTGAAGAACCCGCCTCTTTGCCCGACGCGGCACGACGCGAAAACAAGGGCTTACCGGTGCGCTCAGAGAAAGTGACGATCCGCGGCCCACGGCCGGTTCTCGGGAAGAAGCTGCTCCCGGCCACACGCGCGCTTCGACGTGGATCGAACGCTGACGTCGCCGACCGGCGCCGCCTCCCTGGTGGCTGTGGACCGCATCCAGTCGGGCTCCGCGCAGGAACGCGCCAAAGAAACGGTGCGTCGGAGCGGGTCGTCTGTTGGCGGCTGTCTTTCGCTCTTCGCCGTGGACAGGGCAAACGCCGCAAAAAAGCCCTGACGCGGGCGTACATCGCGCAGGCAGCACCGGCACGACCGTCAGCGGTTGCCCCGGGGCGCTAGGGAGTTCGGTCGTCGACGGGAGCTTTCTCATCGGCCCCCACACGTCGCATGAGCGCAGGGACTCCGCCTTTGAAGCTGTACGCCTGGTAACCGTCCCGCTGCATCTTTTCCGCCACAGCCGCGCTTTGCAGCCCCCACATGCAGTAGAGGACGTAGGTGCGGTCCTTGGGGAGCTGCTTGTAGTTGACGAGGAGGTCGTCCACGTCTTTGTGTAAGGCGCCGGGGTAGTGCCATGCTTCGAACTGCGACTGAGGTCGGCAGTCGATGACCGTCGCGTCTTCCGGAATTTCCTCGGTGAACAGGTACGGAACGACGAGATCGGCGTCAGAAAGCTCCCTGAGGAAGAGGACCTTTCTGTCGCGCACCGCCGCATCGAGCAGGGACAGATCGACGTCCTGTTCGGCCACGTCGACACCGTGGGGTGTGGCCGCCGTTACGGGATGGCGTGGCACAAGGGCACAGTACTCCTGAACGACCGCCGAGAGGGCATACGTACCCACCCACTGGGCCTGTCGGACGATTTCGTCCTTGTTGTACGCGATCACAGGCCGGAGGACGGGGTAATCGGCGACAACGTCGATGGAGCGTAGGTTTGCCAGCGTCTGCGACGAGACCTGTCCCACGGACTCGCCGGTGATGACCGCGTGGGCGCCCGTGTGCTCGGCTATACGGCAGGCGGCGCGGTACATGAGCCGCTTGAGCACCACCTGCAGATACTGGGGCTTCACCTTGTCGCGCAGCTCCTTGACCAGGGGCTCGAAGTCGAGCACATGTATTCTCGGATGCGACCCGTAGCTCCAGGCCGTCGCGAGCAGGCGTGCGACGAGAAGGACGCTGCGTTCGTATGCCGCGCCGGCAAGATTGCAGAAGACATATTCGAGTTCCACGCCCCGTTTGAGCATCAGCCAGGAAGCTACGGCTGAGTCGAAGCCGCCCGAAATCAGCGAGACCGCCCGTCCTTCCACACCCAGCGGTAGCCCGCCGGGTCCGGGGACGATTCGATGGAAAAGGTACGCCGCTTGGGGACGCACTTCCACATGGACCGTGACGTCGGGCTGCTCCAGGTCCACGGTGCCGTAGGGGTTCAGAGCGGCCCCGAGCTTGACGTTGACGTCCTGGGCCGAAAACGGGTGCCGGCCGCTTCGCCGCGCGCGTACCGCATAGCGGCGGCCGTTCACGATATCGCGATACGTCTCCTCACCGACCCGGACGATCTCGTCCAGCACCGGTTTGGTGACGCGGTCGATGGGCGAGCAGGACGCAATCCCGAAGACGCGCGTAAGGACATCGAGCGCAGGCTCCACCGAATCGACCTCGACGAAGATTCGGCTCCATTCGTTCCGAATCCGCTGCTGCACGCCGACTGAGCGGAGGGCATCGTGCATGTTGTCCACGAGGTGTTCGGTGAAACGACGGCGCACCCGATTGGATTTGGTGGAAATCTCGCCGCTCAAACGGACCAGGATCAATCGCTCTGCCATGCCTCGAGACTCTGCAACGTGGATCTGCGTCCCCACCGGTAACCGCCCGAATTGTACGGCCGAGCGCCGCCGCTGCTGGGCTCCGTCATCGGGGACGCCCCTGGCGTGAACGCGGCCGTCCCGCGGCACGGTCGAAGCCTAAGGCGTTGGCCATCCGGGTGACGGCTGCGTGGGGCTGCGCTGGTCGCCGTCCTGCCGTTCCTACAATTAGACTCACACGGAACGGGAACAGGGTAACCGATCCGGAACTGCCTAGAGAGTCGCGTGTTAGCACGAGTCCGCGGACGATGGACGAACGCACCCGCTGGTTACTTTTCCTCGCCATCTCGTTGGCGATTTTCATGATCACGCCGGTGATCGTGCAGAAGCTCTACCCGCCGCCGCCCCGGCCTCCGGCCGTCCAGAAGAAGGCGACCGGGAAGGAGCAGAAAGCACAGCCGACCGCCAAAAAACCGGAGGAAAAAGAGAGCCAGGCATTGGCGGCCGAAGAAGCGCCGAGCAAACCGGAGGAGCCGGAGATCCCGGTGGTTGCGCCGATTGTCATCGGGTCGGCCGATCCGAACAGCCCGTACTGGATGCAGGTTCGGCTCAACAACGTCGGAGCGGTCGTCGATGAACTGGTCCTGAACCGGTTCCAAAACGAGGACCGGACGGGCCCCTTGACTCTGTTATCGCGAGTCGAACGGGACGGCCCGTGGCGAACGTTGACCGGGGTACCCTTTGGTTCGTTCGCCTTTGATCTTCCCGAGCAGCATGCCGCGCTCGTCCGTCGCCCCTGGTACGTGTCCAAGCCTGTGCCGATCACAGACACATCGGGCAACGAGCAGGGGGTCGAGGTAACCTTTCGTCGTCCGGTACCGGGCACGACGCTGGAGGTCGAGAAGCGGTTCCGCCTGTGGAGGCAAAAGTATCGGCTCGATCTCGACATTACGATCCGCAACACGGGGAACGCACCTGCGGAGGTGAGCTACTGGCTCTTTGGCCCCCGCGGAACGGTACTGGAAGGGTGGTGGTACTCGTGGCGGAAGCGTGAAGCCGCCGTCACGGTGGTGAGGGAGGGGGCGGAGAAGCGTGGCACCCACACGGCGAAGTCCCTCGCTAAGGCAACCCGCAGCTTGGCCGAGCAGGTGAGCAACACGGATGCGAACGGGGACGGGGAGCTGACGCGGTCGGAGTGGACCGCGTCGCGTGCGGATCCGTGGCCATCCGAATTCGACCTGGACCGCGATGATGTCCTGCAGCAGGATGAACTCCTGCTGTACATGCATGTCACCGCGGGTCGGGATCAGCGCTGGGACCTTCTGGACAAGCTCCTCTTCGCCGGCACCGAAACCCAATATTTCTCCGCCCTGCTCCTGCCCGGTCCAAAGACAGCCTCTCAGATCAGTGAGGTCTGGCCGATTGTGAACACGGTCTATCTCGACCACCCGGACCTCAGTGATGTTGGGATCCTCATCCGCAGCAAACGGTTTGCGGTTAAGGGTGGGGAGGAAGTGAGCATGTCGTACGCGGTCTATCCGGGACCGCGTGACGAAACGGCTTTCGTCGCATCGACTGATCGCGCGGACCTGGCAGCGTACGTGTCGAACTTCGGGATGATGGGGGGCATCGCGCGGCTCATGCTTTGGATCCTGCGCGCGTTCCACCGGATCATCCCGAACTGGGGGGTATCGATCATCCTGCTCACCGTCGTGGTTCGGCTTGCCATGCATCCACTCACACGTCGTCAGGTAATCAGCATGCAACGGATGCAGAAGAAGATGGCGAAGATCAAGCCGGAACTCGACAAGCTGAAGGAAAAGTACAAGGACGACCGAGAGGCACTGGGCCGCGCGACACTGGAGCTCTACCGGAAACACGGCATCAACCCCCTTGCCCCGCTGCAGGGTTGCCTGCCGTTGCTTGTGCAGATGCCCATCTTCATCGGCCTCTGGCGCGCCCTTTCCAGCGCAGTCGAACTCCGCCAGGCGCCATTCATCCTCTGGATCGATAACCTTGCTGCTCCGGACATGCTTCTCCCGTTTGGAGTAAACCTACCCATTCTCGGCCCTTACCTGAACGTGCTCCCACTGCTGTCGCTCGTTCTCATGTACTTCCAGCAGAAATGGTTTACGCCCCCTTCGCCTGATCCAGAAATCCAGGCCCAACAGCGGATGACCATGATCATGATGACCATCTTCACGCTGCTCATCTTCTACAAGCTCCCCTCCGGCCTTTGCCTGTACTTCCTGGCTTCCACCGCGTGGGGGCTAGCAGAGCGAAAGCTGATTCCGAAGCTGGAACACCTCGACGAAGAGAAGCCCGAGCCCCCCGCACAGCCCCCACGAAGCCGGCGCAGGAAGAGACGGGCGGTTGAAGAAGAAGAGGCCCCCAGCAGCCTGTCCGAGCGGCTCAAGAACAGCACACTCGGCCAAAAGCTCGCTCGACTACTGGAAGAAGCGAATAAGAAGCGGTAGCGGTGGGTGGCCAGGGCGAGCGAACGAGAAGGGGGGAATCGGGGGTGTCTGGCACCACCCCCTTACGTTCGCTACTTGCCGATGCAGAACCTGCTGAAGATAGCGGCCAGGATATCCTCGGAGCACAACGCCCCGGTGATCTCATATAAGGCATCAAGCGCGGCGCGCAGGTCGGCGGCGATGATGTCTTCCGGCTGACACATTACGGTGGACTCGTACGCTGCCTGCAATGCCTCCATCATACGTTCGACAATTTGGCGACATCGGGCAGCAGTCTCCACGGTGCAAACGTCCCCCTCGGCAGCTCCTTCCACCAATCGTTCCTGGACCAGAGCCTCAAGCTGCTCGAGACCGGTTCCCGTCCGAGCGGATGTAACCACCACAGGCCAGCCTCGTTCCGACGCCTGAGCAGCCAGCAGTTCGACGGTCGATCGTTCCACGAGGTCGCTTCGAGTGATCACGACCACCCGTTCGGTAATCTCTGCGTCCTGCTCCGACAAGCGTGGGACGAATTCCAGCTCCTCCGGGCGGTCGGCTGGAACACAGTGAACCACGACCGTGGCCCTTCGCAGCACCTGTTTCGCGAGCTCTTGGGCACGTGCATCCACCTCCCGGTTTGGGTTATCCTCCAGCCCCGGCGTGTCGACGAGCTCCACCTCGATGTTTCCGAACCGGACCCGAGCCTGCAAGTAGTCTCGAGTCGTGCCCGGAACAGGACTCACGATTGCACGCTGCTGCCTCACCAGCCGATTGAACAGGCTGCTCTTGCCCGCATTCGGGCGGCCGGTCAAAACCACCCGCAGACCGTGCCGCAGCATCCCCCTGCGACGCATCTGTTCGCTCAGAGCACGGAGGTCGTCGAGGACGCTGTCGATCGTGGCAAAGATCCTGTCGCGGTCCACGACCGGAACGTCCTCTTCGACGAAGTCCAGTGCGGCTTCCACCTCGACAAGAAGATTCCAAATCTGCTCCCGCACCATCTCCATCCGCCTTTTGAGGCCCCCGTCGAGTTGTTCCAGCGCGATCCGCATGCTTTCGGGCGTCCGTGCCCGAGTCAGGCTCATGATCGCCTCCGCCTCGGTGAGATCCATTTTGCCATGAATAACTGCCCGGAACGTAAACTCGCCCGGGGCGGCCAGTCGCGCCCCCGCTCGCAGCACGGCGTCCAGAACGGCCCGTGCGATCGGGACGGCCCCCGGGATGTGCAACTCCACCATGTTCTCCATCGTGTACGACCGGGGCCGCCGCCACACCCACGCCTCGGCAGGAACAGGCGCCGCAAGCCCCACCTCCAGGGCCACATCGAGCACCCGCGGAAAGGGGACACGCAAGCGCCTGGCTGAGGTCGGATCGAGAGCACGAAGCATCCGGAACGCATCGCGACCACTCACCCGGACGATCGCGCGGTACGCCCCCGCAGACCCTGTGGCTAGGGCCGCTATGGTGTCATCCAAGCGATATTCCCGCGCTTCCACAGCCGAACACCCGTTCTATGGCTCGCTATTCCCAGTAGGCCCCAGGGGATCAGCTCCACCAATACCCGACCTTCCACGGAATAAAACCAGCACCCGAGCAACCCGCTATCCAGCCCCGGACGGTGCACAGCCTCCCCGCGCCTCGGCAACCTAACGTCTCTTTCGTCGAGACGCATTGCTCCGGCTTCGAGTTCGATTCGGTTTAACCTGCGCCCGTCTCTTCCCTCCGCCAGCCCGCGTGGACCGTCTCGCAGCGGCCCGGTCCGGCGATGTGGTTTTTTCCCCCACAGCGCGGGGCAGGATCCGATCCACATTGGGCTCTTCGTCAGTAAGCTGGAGATCCACTTCTCGGCGATCCAGATCAACGTGCACCACTTTGACCGTGACCCGGTCACCGAGCCGATAGCATCTGCCGCTGCGGATGCCAACGAGCGCCCTCGCCCGGTGGTCGAAGCGATAGTAGTCGCCTGTCAGAGCCGTGACGTGTACGAACCCCTCCACCGGGATCGTCACGGTCTCCACAAAGAACCCGACGTCCTCAATGGCGCGGATATAACCCTGGAGAACGACCCCAAGGTTGTCCGCAAGAAAACGCAGGATCTTCAATTTGACCAGCTCCCGCTCCGCCGACTCGGCACGTCGCTCGGTAAAGGTGCAATGTTCCCCCAGTACCCGCAACTCGGCTTCGTCCGGATGCCAGTCCGGAGTCTGCCAGATCCGGTCCAGGATGCGGTGAATCACCAGGTCGGGATAGCGACGGATCGGGGAGGTGAAGTGGCAATAGGCGTCACTGGCAATCCCATAGTGTCCTTCGTCTTCTGGGCTGTAGACCGCCTGCTTCATACTTCGCAGAAGCATATAGTGGATCGGTCTTTGCTCGGGAGTTCCTCGGGTACGATCGAGCAACCGCTGGAGCTCAAAGCGGTCCTGGGGGTTGCGGATTTTGAAGCCCATGGCTCGCACGAACGCGCCGAACTGCTCGAGCTTGTACTCGTCCGGATCCGGATGGATCCGGCGGAGAAACATAACACCGCGGTCGTCAAGATACCGTGCCACCGCTTCGTTGGCCGATAGCATGAACTCTTCGATGCACTGGTGGCTCTCATCCTGCGACCGGACAATTGCATTGAGCAACCGCCCCTCATCATCCAGTTCAAGTTCGACTTCGGGGAGGTCCAGTTCCAGAAAGCCCCGCTCGCGCCGCCGCTTTCTCAGGAGGGCAGCTAGCTCCCGCATCAACCGGAGCATCTCGGCTACGTCCGCCGGAAACTTCCCCTCGTACTTCTCCGGGTTCTGCCAGAAGTCCATCACCGTGTCATAGTCAAGCCGCTTCGTCACCTTGATGATGCCGGGCGTGATGAACGTATCCAGCAGGGTTCCCTTTGCGTTGAACCGCAGGACCACGCTCTTTGTGAAGCGGAGCTTACCCTCCTGCAAGCTGCAGACACCGTTGGAAAGCACCTCGGGTAGCATGGGCAAGACATGCCCAGGCAAATACACCGACGTGCCCCTCTTCCTCGCTTCCCCATCCAGTGCCGTGCCTTCCCGGACGAAATGAGCCACATCGGCGATATGGACGTGCAATTCCCAGGTGCCGTCGCTTTCGCGGTGGACGTGGACGGCGTCGTCGAAGTCCTTTGCGTCGACCGGGTCGATCGTCACCGTGGTCACGGAAGTGAAGTCGCGCCTTCCACTGGCCTTGTCGGGATCATACGCCCTGGCGACCTCCCGAGCCTCTTCGAGCACTTCCTTGGGGAAGGTGTGGGGGAGTTCATATTCGCAGATGACCGTCGCCAAGTCGACATCAGGGTCGTCCTTGGGCCCAAGGACGTCTACGATCACGCCCTCCCCCTCGACACCTGGCTGCGGGAACCGAACGATATCGACGACCACCTTGTCATCGGGTTTGACCCGCTTTGCACCCGGATCGCCCACAAAGATCGGCTCACCGAACGATGTCCCGTCGATTCGCACGTAGCCAACGCCGTCCTGCTCGAAGTACGTACCCACGAACTGCGTACGCGCCCGCTCCACAACGGTCACGATCCGTCCCTCGGGGTACTTGCCGGGACGACGGGGGAGGCGGGTGATCTGGACGAGCACTTCATCACCGCGATTGGCGTCCTTGACGTGCTGGGCAGGAATGAAGATCTCGACCCAGGGAACCTCCTCTTCGGGCAAGGGCTTTACGAAGCCATAGCCCGCCCGCGCGGGACGAAACACTCCCGCGACCAACCTTTTCACTTCGGGTGGCCTGATCGTCCCCCCTTTCCCACGCTTCAGCCGGCCCTGTTCGATCAAACTCCGCACCAGTTGCCGGAACTGGTTGTACTCCTCTTCCTGGACCCCGAGCTGCCGAGCGAGCCGCTTAACAGTCACCGGTTGGTACGAAGGGCTCTTGACATGCTTGATAATCTCTGACGCACCTATTACCATCTCGTTTCGCCGTTCTCTGCTCCGGATACCGCTATCTGCTCCTGTTTTTCTCTTGCGGTGCACGTGCCCATTGCGGGCCAGTTTGAATATGCTACTCGCTTGTCACCCTTGGTGGTCGACGGCGGACAGCCCCTCCCCTCGTCCTCCTTTCCGACCAGGACCTCCTGCACGCCAAGGTTCGCAAGCCACGCCAACGCCGGTGGGTCCTGACCGGTTGTCGGACCGGCCATCCTGATCACGTAATCGTGTCCGAGCCCCCTGCGGTGTCGGAGAACCACAACCCCAGCCACAGTCAACCCCCTGTGGCCCCTGTTCCTCCTGAGCAAGTTCGGGCCAAAACCTGTCAGCCGGACCGTTGAGCACGTGGCACCGGGAAGCCCCTGCCGGAGAATTGCCCGCTCGATCCCCGGGACCACCCACCACGCTCCCGGTGCCAACACCGGAAGCCCGCCGCGCACTACGGCACAGCTCAACGGTGATCGCGTCGCCGAGAACCTACACGCATTCCCCTCTGGTGGGACCCGCCGGTCCCCTTCACGGCGTACCGTCGGTTCCAAAGCCTACGTTTCCCCAGTCCCGCGGTACAAGCGACGACGGAACATCGGTACGTACTCCGTCCACCGGCCGCCGTTGTCCGCGGCGAGCTGGTCGCGGAACGCAGCAAGGCGGGAATCCATGTTATCGATAAAGTGTAACGCTACCGCCTCTAGCGTGCGCGGTTCCTTCGGACTGCCGAACTCAAGCTGGCCGTGGTGACTGACGATCATGTGCTTCAATCGCGTGGCCAGTTCACGGGGGAACGGCCGCCCCGTGATCTGCTCGGTCTCGGCGATCTTGCGGCCCAAAATCTCCAGCCCCTGCACAACATGCCCGAGCAGTTCCCCTTCATCCGTGTACTGGAACGAACCGTGGTAAGAAAGCTCCGCCACCTTGCCAATGTCGTGGAGGAAGATGCCCATCAGAAGCAGGTCACGGTCAAGCTCGGGATAGAGCGGCACGATCCGATCCGCGATCTCCATCATCGTCACAACATGCTCCAACAAGCCCCCCCGATAAGCGTGGTGGTACTTCACCGCCGCCGGCGCAGTGGCGAAGCGATCCATGAGCTGGTGATCCTCCAGGAAGACCTCCGCCAGCGCCGCAAGGTCCTGCTGTTCGATCGAGTGAAGCTTCTCCTCGAGTTGCCGCTGCATCCGATCGATATCGTGAGGCGTTTGGGGCAAAAAGTCGCTAAGATCGACCTCTTCGTGGGGCACCCGCTCCAGCTCCGCCACGATGAGCTGCAACTCGCCCTGATAGAGCTGCGTGCGACCACGCACACGCAGGAAATCGTTTACCTGGAACGAATTGAACACCCGCTCCGAGGCGTTCCACATCCGGCACGAGATCGTGCCGGTCCGATCCCGGAGCTCCAACTGCAGGTAAAGCCCTCCCGATCGGTTCGCCCGCAGACTTTTCTCCGCGACCAAATAGACCTCATCCACCGATTTGCCTGACGTGAGGTCGCGGATGTACTGGCGACGTCGGGAAGCCCGCTCAGGCGGGGTTCCACCACCAGCTTCCGCCGGCTTGTCAATTGTCCGGTCTCGCACGGGCTGCTCACTCACTTTTCTGCCTCGAATGGTGACCGACTCACGCCCAGCCGGCCTAGTTCCTGTATCCTACGCTGATGTCCAGCAATCTCTGTCTCCGTTGTTCCCGGCCGTGTGCATGCTGCCCCGTCGCCCTATCGCCAAAGAAGTAACTGCCCGTCGGTAAGCCCATCCATCTGGCCAATCCCCCGGCCAAGCTCCACTCTCGCGCCGCAGAATCCACTACCAGGGAAAGCGGTCCGATCTACGGGAACACAACCTGGAATGCCCCGGGGGGTGGACGTGCTCCATTCAACGGCCCAGGCGAAGACGATCGCCCAGATAGTTGTCCAACGCAGGGATCCGATAGATCTTCTCGATGGTCTTCTCAACCTCGTACGGAACGCGGCGGAAGGTGAGCTTGCCGTTTTCGAGGATCACGTAGCACGCCCGAGGATCCTGGTCCCGCGGCTGACCGACGGAACCGACGTTGACAATGATCTTCTGGTCCTGCGGCAACCGGAACTCGCCTCCAGGTAGGTCCGTGGGCTCCAGGAACTCACCCGACTCCAGGAAAATGCCCGGCACATGGGTGTGTCCGACGAAGCAGTAACGCGGAATCATCTGGAAGAGCCGCTCCATCTTCCGACGGTTGTAGATGTCCTCGGGGAAAATGTATTCGTGCAACGGGGCACGAGGTGACCCATGCACGAAGAGCAGATCGCCCTCTTCATGCCGCCGCGGCAGCTCTCCCAAAAACTCCCACCGACGCTCGTTCTGGCGTGGGTTGCCGCGCGATTCGAGCTGTTCACGGGTCCACAGGATCGCCCGCTCCGCCCCCTGGTTGAACCCCTCCGGGTCGAAAATCGCCGCTTGATCGTGGTTGCCCATAAGCGTGAGTTTGAAGCGATCCATCGCGATGTCGATGCATTCGCGCGGATTGGGCCCGTACCCGATCAGATCGCCCAGGCAGTAGATCTCCTCAGCTCCCTGGGCCTGCGCGTCTTCCAGCACAGCTTCGAGAGCTTCTAAGTTACCATGGATGTCGCTTACAATTGCCCGTCGCAAGGCGGTTCTCTCGCAGGGATACGACCGAGCTGTGGCAGGGTTGGAGTCCGTACTAGTGTAAGTCCTTCCTGGTCATCCGGTCAATCTATGCGGATCCTGGCCATCGAAACCAGCACCCGCGACGGGGAAGTGGCCGCGCTGCAGGATAGCACCCTGCTCGCCAGCCAGACCGTCCCCAAGAGCGCCCGTCTTACCGCCGGTCTTCTGCCCGCCATCGACCACCTGCTCCAGAAGGTCGGCTGGTCCCCAAAGCAGTTGGAACTGGTCGCCGTCGACATCGGCCCTGGCTCGTTCATGGGCACACGCATCGGCTTGACGGCAGCCAAGACGATCGCCTACACAGTGGGCTGTGAACTCATTCCCGTGGTCTCCGTGGATGTTGTCGCGCGAGCGATCCCGACAACCGCCGCCGAACGATTGCAGGTCGGCTTCGACGCAGCACGAGGCGAGGTTTTCGCCGGGACATTCGTGCCATCGAACGGACGCTGGAAACGAACGGACCTGACCATCGTGCCGCTCAAGAACTGGCTGACCACCGCCACCGAGCAAACCCTCCTGGCCGGCCCGATCGTCCTCCAGGACATCCCAGACCTCCCTGTCCAACGGCTCGCGCCCCGCGAACTCTGCAGGCCGCGTGCGGAGTTCGTGGGCCGACTCGCCCTGGAACAGTACCGGCCCGGTACACAAACGGACTACTGGGTCCTGGAACCGCTCTACCTGCGTCCCAGTGCAGCGGAAGAGAAACTCGCCCGAAAACAGAGCCCCCAGGGACCAGGGGCGGCCTGCTGAGCTACCGACCGCATCCCCCATACTCCCCAGCACCTGGGTCCCACGCAATCGACACCCAGAACCGCTGCGTGCGCGCACCGGACCGGGAAGCCGGTCCTCTGCCCTGAGCGCCCCGCCAGGGGGCTAAACTAACCCGTTTGAGGCGCCGCCACGTCGGAAAGCTGTTCGAAGGCGTCGCGCGCACGAGCGAGCGTCTCCTCGATATCGCCCTCGGTGTGCGCGACGCTCACAAAGTTCGCCTCGAACTGGCTGCACGGCAGGTACACACCGCGGTCGAGCATCGCCCAGAAATAGCGCGCGAACGTCTCGGTGTCACACTTCCGCGCCCCTTCGTAGTCGCGAACCCCCTCGGAACTGAAGAACAACGTGAACATACTGCCCACCCGCTGGACCACAGCGGGGAGTCCATGCTCGAGCGCCAGCCGTTCCAGACCGTCACATAGTCTTGCCGTCACACTCTCCAACTGTCCATAGGGGTTGGTTTCACGAAGCACCCGAAGCGTGGCCGCGCCGGCGGCCATAGCGAGCGGATTACCTGACAGCGTGCCGGCCTGGAACACTTTGCCTTCGGGCAACAACGCCCCCATGATATCGGCTCGACCACCGAAAGCCCCGACCGGCAAACCGCCCCCCACGATCTTTCCCAAGACGGTCAGATCGGGAGCAAGCCCGAGCAACGACTGCGCCCCCCCATATGCCACCCGGAATCCGGTAATCACCTCATCGAAGATCAGGATCGAGCCGTGCTGAGCCGTAAGCCGCCGGGCCTCGTGGAGAAACTCCTCCGTGGCCGGTACCACCCCCATGTTGCCCGCGATGGGCTCCAGGATCACGGCCGCAATCTCGTCCCCGAACCGGTCGAACGCGTCCCTGAGTTGTTCGGTGTCGTTGTACCGCAACACGAGCGTGTCACCCGTGCAGCCTGGCGGAACGCCCGGACTGGAAGGTGCTCCCAGGGTCGTGGCACTCGAACCCGCCTGGACAAGCAGGGCGTCCACGTGGCCGTGGTAACAGCCGGCGAACTTGACGATCCGGTTCCGACCTGTGTACCCCCTGGCCAGGCGGATGGCGCTCATCGACGCTTCCGTCCCCGAATTGACGAAGCGAACCCGCTCGATGGACGGAACCGCTTCCACCACAAGCTCGGCCAGTTCGTTCTCCCAGGGGGTGGGGGCACCAAACGTGGTGCCACACGCCAGGGCACGCTCAATCGCTTCGACCACCGCTGGGTGACGGTGGCCGAGAATGAGAGGCCCCCAAGACGCCACGTAGTCGATGTACTCGTTTCCGTCCACGTCCCAGACGCGGCTCCCCTCGCCCTTCTGAAGGACGATCGGTGTACCGCCCACGGCACCGAACGCACGAGCCGGGCTGTTCACGCCCCCCGGCATCAACCGCTTCGCCCGGGCAAACAGCTCCCGACTACGCTCATAGCTCCTGCTCATCTCACCTCCGCTCCACACGCACTGCCCTACCGCCCTGTACCTCCACAGCGTCCCCCCTCGTCGCACGGCCAAACCGCCTGGAACGAGCTACGGCTTTCGAACCGCACGGCCAAGCCAGTCTGCGCGCGAGCCCGCCGCCGGACAGCACACCCGACTGCTAGCGTCGCTGCCCCAGAACTATCGTAGAGCCCCTGCGACCACGCCGTCGGAACGTCGAGGCCCGTGGAAGGACTCGCAAGCGGTTCCCCCCGCGCTGGCCACCCTGCGCTGCGGCGGAGCAATCGTGCCGTGCCAACGCGAAAGGGACAATGCAGCAGCCGAGGCATGAGGGCGCGAAGCCGGGGGCTACGCGTCTCCCAAAAAGAAACCGGCGGCCCGCTACTTCGGACCGCCGGACCTGCGCCGCGTCTGCTGGCCATGAAGCTCACTCGCTCGCCCGAGCGACCTGCGTTGCGTCCTGTTCAGGGGGCAATTCGGGCGACATCGGGTCGAACCACTCCGGCTTGAACTCGATCCTCTTCTCCGTATCCATCGCCAGGTTGCCGACCAGAGCGATCACGGCATCGGCCAGACCAACGTCGCCGTTGCACCGATGCGCCTTGTACAGCTCCTCGAACGGCGCATTGCCCGACTCACGGACGAGGTATGCGAAATGCTCCAGCTCCTCACGATAGCCGCGGCTCAGCCGCCCCTGGGCCACGGCGGAACGAGCGGCAGCAACGTCCACCGTGTTCGGCTGGGTCGCCGTTGTCTCGAGCACGGGCTCGTTCGCTGGGCCTTTGGAAACGGTGATGTATGTGCTCCGCGGAGGCACACCACCCGGCCGCCGCTCGGGGAACAGGTACACCTCCTGTTCGGCGGCGAGAATCAATGTGCCCCGCGAACCGTAGATGATCTCGCCATAGGGATCGAACGCGTTCGTGTTGATCGACGAGTAGGTGACCACGTAGACGCTGTCCCGATCCTTAACCGTCCCGTCCTCGTTGTAGTAGTCGGGCCCCGGGAACTCAAACGTGCAGAAGATATGATCATCCACTTCGCGGTCGTCCTTGTAGAAGGACTTCACCCCGATGCCGCTCACCGCCACCGGATGGACACCTCCCAGGAAGATGCTGCACGCATCAAGCTGGTGGCTGCCCAACTCAACGAGCAAGCCCCCTCCGGTTCGGCGGTACAGCCTCCACCTGATCAGCTCTTCGATCGATCGATACCCCCAGTTGCCCGGATCGATCTGACGGTCGATCTCCGGGATCGGCCTCCGCCAGCTATCCCGGTAAACGGGCACACCGTTTTCCATCTTGGGAACCAACTTGCCGGTCTTCGGATCCTTGACGTAAATCGGCCAGGCGTTGTTGCGATGCCAGAGCGCCCGAATGTACCGGATGTCTCCCAGGACGCCACTCTTGAGCACGCTGATGGCGTGATCGTACAGCAAGCTGTAGTGCCGCTGGTGCCCGACGGCGAGCAGGCGCTGCGTCTCCCGAGCAGTGCGACACATCTCCTTGCACTGGGCCACGGTCCGTGCCATCAACTTCTCGGTAAAGACGTGCTTGCCTGCCCTCATCGCGTCGATGGCAACCGGGGCATGCAGATGCAACGGCAAGGCAATCACAATCGCTTCAATATCGGGATCAGCCAGCAGCCTGTGGTAGTCCTCGTGATAGTCCTTGGAACGTTCTTCGATCCGCTTTGCCGCCTCCACCCCATACTTGCGTTTGAACCCGATCCGCACGTTGTTCTTCTCGCCCTCCATAGTGCGCCGCCGATTGGAGGGGCGAATATCACAGTAGGCGATGAACTCGATGTAATCTGGGTTGGACTCTGTGATCAGAACGTTGCCCTGATCACCCGTTCCGATGATGCCGGCGCGGATCGGCCGGTCGGGTTTCTGGTAGCCGAAATAGAACGCTCCGGCGGCGGGCAGAGCCATCGCCGCCTTGAGAAAGTCCCGCCGTGTGAAGCCGACGACTGTCTCGAAGTTGCGTTGTCCACGCAGTTTTTCTTCGGGAGTGAGAACCATCAGTCTTGCCTCGCGATTCGGGAAACCTGGGTGACGCGTCTTCGAATCATTCTAATCGCTGACATACGCGACAGTTACGCCGGTGTTTTTCCAGAGGTCGGTTGCGGCACCGGTCGCCGGATGGCATCGTCAGCCTTTCCGGTCAACTTGTACTGGAGGCGGCGCGTGATTAGACCGCGGATAAGGGCGTCCAGGCCGATCCAGCGTCCCGTGGGCAAGCAGGCCAGACTGAGCGCCGCAATCGCTTCGATCAGCTCCTTGTTCACGATCATGTAGTGCCCCCCATCCGGGGAGAACTCAGGAAGGCCGGGCCAGGGCGGATGAGCCAGGTAGACGCTGAGGAGGAAGAGCGCCGCGCCGAGCGACGAGAGACGGCTGAATAAGCCCACGAGCATGAGCCCCCCTATGATCGTCAGGCCATAGCTGACACCAAGACTGATCCGTTGGACAGGATCCTCCGGGATCGGCCACTGGACGAGCAGAAGGGCCCACCACGGCCGCTGCTCCGCCAGCTTCTGCCGTTGCTCCTCGGTAACGACAGACTCGAGCGTTTCCCGTAATTCTTCTGTCCAGCCATCGATCCATTTGAACAACTGTTGCCCCCTCTCGCGTGCCTGGGAGCGAAGCTGGGTCAGCTCCGTCGCACCCCACTCCACCCAGCGCCCCTGCTCGAGTTGCCGTCGTTCGTGTTCCCGTATCCGCTCGACCAACCGCCTATACTCCGCGATTTCCACCTGGACCGCCTGATCGGCGAAGAAGTCGTCCACTTGCTTGCGTAGTTCGTCCAGCTTCTCCCGCACCCGCCGCACCTGTTCCTCGCTCAACCCATACCGCTCCCTGTACTCCTCCACGATTGCATCCCACTGGGACAGGAGCGTGTCTCGGTCGAGCTTGTTCAGCCCGTACGGGTCTGGAACGAACTGGACGTAGTAGCGTCGGAGAGGACCGGTGGCCGAGGCGAGGAAAGGGCCGGCATCGAACGGCTTTCGCTCGTCCGATGGATTACGGAACGATTCCAGTTTCACCAGACCTTCGTACAAGAAGTGCCAGCCGATGGCAATGCGCAGGAGACAGAGGAAGAAGGCTGCCAGTATTCCGATCCGGATGCCCTTACCCACAGATTCGGACCTCCACAAGACGAAAAGTCGTGCTGGTGGCCTGCACTGGTCGTCAGGGGCTAACTCGGCAGGTTTCCTATCGGGGCACTCTTTTAGTCTAACGATTCTCGGGCGGGCTCACCAACAACATGCAATCGCGCCCCGCCGCTGTCGTCCGCCGTCACCAGGAACGCACCGACGTCCGGGTGCCTTTGGCAATAGCTTTGCGTACCCTCCAGGCCGAGCACGAAGAAGGCGGTGGCGAGAGCGTCCGCATCTGCTGCGGAGGGGCAGATAGCCGTGGCTTGCAGCACGGACTCTGCCGGCCATCCTGTGCGTGGATCAAGCACGTGACCATACCGGCGGCCGTCGCCGTCCACGAATTGGATGACGTTCGAAGCCGTAGCCAGGCCTTCGTTCTGAAGCCAGACGGTCACCAGCCGGTTCTGACGGCCGGTGGGATCCCCCACGGCCACCGGCCAACCCCGCGCATTTCGGTGGGGCCGCCCCCACGCGTAGATGCTACTCTTCCCCCCTTGAATCACCCCGGCGGGCACGTCCGCTTCGGCACGGATCAGAGCGGCGGCGCGGTCGAGAGCATAGCCTTTTCCGATGCTGCCGAAATTCAACTTCAACCCGTTCCGGGCGAACCGGACCATGCGACGTTCCTGGTCGAGTTCCAGGTACCGGCTGCCCGAGGCGCGGAGGGCCGCTTCGAGCTCCTCCTGGTTCGGCACCCGTCGGGGCCCATGTACGAATCCCCAGGCATCGACCAGAGCACCAGCGGCCACGTCAAAGGCACCCGCCGTCTCTTCCCACAGCTCCTTGCACCGGACGAGCAGCTCCATAAGCTCCTCGTCCACTGGCACAGGCTGCTCTGCAGCGGCCCGGTTCACGCGTGCAATCAAGCTCCGGTCGTGGTAAACTGTGAGTTTGTCTTCGATTTCCTGGACGAGGTCGAGGGCAGCCATGGCCAGCCGGCCGGCGTCGGAAACGCCCGCGGGTAGGCTGACGGTGAAGACGGTACCCATCGCGTACCGAGCTGCGTGTACGCAAGAAACTTCGGGGACGAGATGGCCAAGGATTCCGTCCTCCAGAGCGCGGGCTGCGGCGGTCCGCACGACATCGATCAGCGCGCGGCCGGTCAAGAAGCTGCGCCGAGACGGTCTACGGCCCTCGTCGGACATTCGATACCCGATCGCCGTTGCCTGTTTTGCCTGGCTTGGCCACCTTGACCGCCTGAAACATCCGTTACGCTCCGACGCGGTCGCTGGTGGCACGCCCTAGCATAATGTTGCGTTTCTTGCCATTCTAGGAGTAAGCGGGGAGCTGCGGCCCGTGCTCGCACCTCGGCGCTGGGCAGGAACGGAGGAACCGAGAATGACAACTAGCCGATCGTTTATGGGCACAACCGTCTGCCCCCAACCGGAGTCCGAGCGACTGCCATTTCGGCTCGGCCCGTACCTCTTTAAAGTTGCGAACGAACCGGGCGAGTTCGACCAGATCCACCGGTTGAACTACCGCACCTTTGTGGAGGAGCTCCGCCAGCACAGGGCGAGCGGAGAGGCGCTCGTTGACAAGTTCGACCACAAGAACATCTACTTCGTCGCCAAGCGAGGGGACCGGGTCGTCGGCATGGTTTGCGTGCACGACCAGCCCCCATTCTCGGTTGAATCGCGTCTCCCTGACCCGGGCCTGCTGTACCGGCCTGGCCTGAAGCCTCTTGAGGCTCGTTTGCTCGCCGTCGTACCCGAGGAACGGCGGAGCGGCCTGGTCTTCTCCGGCCTCGTCTGGGCGGTTTACGTGTTCGCCCGGCGAGAGGGCTACACGAACCTGTTCATCTCCGGCCTGGCCGAACGGCAGCGGTTGTACGAGCGGTTGGGCTTCCGCCCGCTGGGCCAGGCTGTGCCGGAGGGAGAGGTAGCGTTTGTGCCCATGATGATCAACCTTCTCGATCTACCGGAGCGTATCCTGCGAGACATCGCCCTGTGGAGATCCCGGTTGGACGGGAACACCGGCCAAGCATCCCGGGCTCCGGTCAACCTGCTTCCGGGTCCGGCTGCGCTGAGCGAACCGGTGCTCGAGGCGTATGCCCGCGTGCACGAGTACCACCGTGCTGCGGACTTCGTGGAGGTCTTCGAAGAGACGCGTGGGCGGGTTCGTGAGCTTGCCCGAGCTGATCATGCGGCCATCTTCGTCGGCTCGGGAACCGCTGCAAACGAGGCGATTGCGGCAGCGCTGCGGAGCGTGGCCGGTATCGGACGGGGCTTGATCCTGACGAACGGCGAGTTCGGCGATCGTCTTGTCCAACAAGCGACTCGCGCTGGCCTCGACTTCGATCTACTCCGCTGGGAGTGGGGGCAAGGGTGGGACGTGTCGGCAATCCTAGGCTACCTCGTACGCCATCCGTCTGTGGGTTGGATCTGGGGGGTTTATCTCGAGACCAGCACCGGTGTGCTCAACCCGGCCCCCTTGCTCCTGGGCGAACTTGCCGGTACGGGTATCCGTGTTTGTCTGGACTGCGTCAGCGCACTGGGCGCCGTCCCCCTTGATCTCCGCGACGTCTATCTGGCCAGTGGTGTGAGCGGGAAGTCGCTCGGAGCAGTGGCTGGCCTGGCCCTCGTTTTCGCCTCCGAACGCGCCCGCCGCGAGCTTTCCGCGGCTCGCATGCCCTGGTACCTTGACCTCGAAGAGTACTTCCAGACACGCGGCCCTCGTTTCACGGTGCCCTCCGGACTCGTGTACGCCCTGCATGCGGCGGTGCAGGAGTACTTCCCGGCGGAAAAAGCGATCGAGCGGTTCCGCACCTATGCCTCCCTGGGCCGATTCGCCCGGGCCAAATTCGAGGAACTCGGCATCCGGCTGCTGGCCCCCACGGAGTGGGCCAGTCCGAATGTGTTCACCTTCCGAGTTCCCGGAAACGACTCGGTGGAACAGTTCGTCCGCCGGTGTCGCCGGTGGGGGTTCGCCGTGGGGGGAACGAGCAGCTACCTCGCCAAACGCGGCCTGGTGCAGATCGCCATCATGGGTGCTGTCTCGAAGGCTGATCTGCAGCGGTTCTTTGAGCAGCTCGGCTGCTGGCTTGGTCGAGCCCCCCTGCCCGTGGCCGGCGAAAGCTGACCTCTGCGTGTATGTCCGCACCAGGGGTCACGAGCCGTGCCTGGCGGCGCGATCCGGAGCGGCGGGAAGGGTTACCCAGGGACAACCGGTGTCCGTTGGATAGGAGAAACGGCGGGCGGCGGTGACCGCGGTTCGGTTCGTTGGTGGCCGGTTGCACGGACCGGTGCGGCAACCGCGGAACAGGTTCAGCTTCGCCTCCGCGGTGTCCGACGACGTTGACATAGGCCAGATAGTGCGCTAGGGTTCTGGTAGAGAACGTCACCTGCCCGAGGTGCGCATGCGACGAATCGGTCCGTGGTTCATTTGCCTGGCGCTCCTGATCACCCATCTGCCCTGCATGGGCTGGTGCCCGTGCTGTGGCAGCAGCGCCTCGAATGCGTCAGCACGTGAACCGCGCGCCGCCTGTTGCGGCAGGCCTGAGTCAGCCGATCGCTCGGAAAAGGCCCATTCGCACAGGGCATCCTGCCCCTGCAACGGCCGGATTGCCCCGGACGGCGCACAGCCCAACGCTGAGCGTTTCGTTCCGGAGCGGAATGTCGGCGGATCCTCCTGCCTCGTCGTGCCGCCAGTTCCGGTCATGTCGCTTCCGTTGGACAGCTCGCCTCCTCTTCGATTCGGGCAGGATTTGGACGGGCCTTCAACGGCAGGCAGCGGTCGAGGCGTCAGGCTCGGACTCTCGTCCCTCCTGCTCTAAGTACACGCCTGTCGTCCCCCCCCCTAGCTCCGTGCTGTGCCATCGTGACAGAGCATCTTGTTGCCAGCCGAAAACCTAACAGGGTGGGGCAGACTCTTTGGTGCGGAATCGTCAACGGTAACCCGAGCATCTGATCGTAGGGCGTGATTCGAGGCAGGCTCCCAGGGAGATACCAATGCGCTGGCTTACCACTTCCAAGTTCGTAATTGGGGGCATTCTGTTGGCCGTCGCGGTCATTGGCGCGGCCGTCTATTTTCGGGCTCGGCCGGCCGCGTCCGAAAAACAGGCAGGCGCGGAAGCTGAAAAGGCCGAAGCGGGCGACCAGAGCGGGACGATGTGGACGTGCGCCATGCATCCCAACATCCAGCTCCCGCATCCTGGAAAATGCCCGATTTGTGGAATGGACTTGATCCCCATCACGGCGGAATCCCACCCGTGGCGGATCACTTTCTCCAAGGAGCAGGCCGCTTTAGCGGGGGTCGAGGTAAGCCCAGCCGTGCGGATGCCTGTGTACCACCAGGTCTACATGACCGGGAAGATCAGCGCTGACGAGCGGCGAATCGCTTACGTGACGGCGTGGGTCGGAGGCCGCCTGGATCGCCTCTATGTGGATTTCACCGGAACGCAGGTTCGAAAAGGGGACCACCTCGTCTACATTTACAGTCCCCAGCTTGTGCGTGCCCAGCGCGACTATCTCTCCGCTCTTCGCGGCCTCAAAGCTCGTATTCCGGGCGCGGAAGAAACCTATCGCGCCGTCCGTGACCAGCTCCTGCTGCTCGGATTGACCGAGGAACAGATCAAAGAGCTCGAGCGGACCGGTGAGCCGTCGGACCACATGACGATCTACTCCCCCATCGGGGGCGTGGTGATCGAAAAGCGTGCCAACGAAGGGCAGTACGTGCAGGAAGGCTCCATCATCTACGTGATTGCGGATCTGTCCACCGTGTGGGCGCTGCTGGACGCCTTCGAATCAGACCTGCTCTGGATCCATCTGTGGCAAACCGTGGAGTTCACCACGGAGGCTTACCCGGGCGAGGTGTTTCAAGGCAAAGTCGCATTTGTCGACCCTGTGCTGAACGAACAGACCAGGACGGTGCGGGTACGTCTGAACGTGGAAAACCCGGATGGTCGGCTGCGCCCGGGCATGTTCGTCCGCGGCACACTCCGTGTACGGCTGGACAAACGGGGCTGGGCAGTGCCTCCCGATTTGCGCGGGAAATGGCTCTGTCCGATGCATCCCGAGGTCGTCGCAGACGAGCCCGGCACGTGTCCGATTTGCGGCATGGAGCTGGCTCGCGCCGAGGAGCTGGGTTACACCTCACCGGAAACCGTGGAAGACCCCCTGGTGATTCCCGCCTCGGCGGTGTTGTGGACCGGCCGTCGCGCGGTCGTTTACGTGCAGGTAGCGGCCGAGCCTTCTCCTGTATTCGAAGGCCGAGAGGTGATCCTCGGCCCCCGCGCTGGGGACTACTGGGTCGTGCTCTACGGTTTGTCTCCTGGCGAGCTTGTGGTCACCGAGGGGAATTTCAAGATCGACGCGAGCCTGCAAATTCAGGCGAAGCGAAGCATGATGAGCCCCGAAGGTGGGCAAGCTCCGGCCGCTCACACGCACCATGGCCACGGCGGTCAGGCGGGTGCGGCAAAACAGCAGCAGCCTCAGCAGCACATCGAACCGTCGCAGGTTCCCGACCGTTGGCGTGCCGTGTTGACCCCGATCTACGAACAGTATCTGACGATCGTCGATGCCCTCGCAGCCGACAAACTCGGCGCCGCCCTGGCTGCGGCACGCAACCTTCAGGAGCTCCTGGGACGTGTCCCGATCGCTCAGTATCCGGAACGCATCCGGAAAGCCTGGGGTGAGGTTCAGGACGAGCTGTACCCGGCGGTGGTCGAGATGACGGACGCTCGCACGTTGCAAGCGGCGCGCGAACCCCTCAAGGAGATCAGCCGGGCGATGATCCACGCTGTCCAGATGTTCGGCCACGCGCTCGACGAACCTCTCTACCAAATCCACTGCCCAATGGCGGGAGACACGGGGGCGGATTGGTTGCAGCGCGGTCGCCAGGTTCGTAATCCCTACTTCGGTTCCCGCATGCTCCGCTGTGGGGAGATACGCGCCACCTACGAACCAATTATCCCTCTCGAAGTCTCCAGGGGGTTCTTGCTCGCCTTGACCCCCCTATACCGGGCCTATCTTCGCCTGGTGGATAGTTTCCGAAGCGAAAAACTCGACGACATCCGCGCCGCGGCCAGGGCGCTGTCGGATGCTCTGAACCGCGTGGGTGCCGAGGGCCTGAATGAACCGGCGCGGCTGAAGTGGACGGTGGTTCGCCAGCAACTGGGCGAAGCAATCGCTCAATTGCAAACGGCAACGGACGTCGCCTCCGCTCGCAGCTCGTTCAAGGGAATCTCCGCGGCCATGGTCGAGCTGGCCACCCGGTTCGGACATGTACTGGACAAGCCGATCTATGTGGACCACTGTCCGATGGTATTCCGTCGCAAGGGGGCCTACTGGCTCCAGACGGAACGGGCCATCTCTAACCCTTATGCGCCAAGCTCGATGCCGACGTGCGGAGAGATCATGCAGGTCGTGCCTCCAAATCGAGAGGGGGCCGATCGGGAGGAACGGAGCGGAACACCGGCCAGGAAAAAGTCCGGTTCCCAGCAGTGAGGCTCTGGTAGAGATCGTCGCGGACCACGGACAGATCGAAAGAGAAGAACCATGAACAGCAACGGCGGTGTGCTAAGCCGGGTCATCGCAGCTTGCCTGGAAAACAAGCTGATTGTTGGCATCGTGCTCATCGTCCTGGTCGGCTGGGGCGTGATCGTCAGTCCATTCGACTGGGACATCCCCTGGCTGCCGCGTCATCCTGTGCCGGTGGACGCGATCCCGGACATTGGGGAAAACCAGCAGATCGTGTTTACCGAATGGGTGGGGCGGTCGCCACAGGACGTGGAGGACCAGGTAACGTACCCCCTCACCGTCGCCCTGCTCGGCGTCCCAGGCGTCAAAACGATCCGCAGCCTCTCCATGTTCGGTTACTCGTTCATTTACATCATCTTTGAGGAGGATGTGGACTTCTACTGGAGCCGTAGTCGAATTCTGGAGCGGCTGAACAGCCTACCCCCCGGAACACTACCCGAAGACGCTCACCCAGCCCTAGGACCGGACGCGACCGGCCTGGGACAGGTGTTCTGGTATACGCTCGAAGGGCGTTCGCCCGACGGCGAACCGGTGGGCGGCTGGGACCTGGATGAGCTGCGCACGATCCAGGACTGGTACGTCCGCTACGCACTGCAATCCGCTGAAGGCGTCTCCGAAGTCGCTTCGGTCGGTGGCTTCGTCCGGGAATATCAGGTCGACGTGGATCCGGCCGCCCTTTGGGGTCATGGCGTCACGATTGAAGACGTGTTTCGCGCCGTCCAGCGGACCAACATCGACGTCGGTGCCGCCAACATCGAGCTGAACCGGGTGGAATACCTGGTCCGCAGCCTCGGCTTCATCAAGACCCTGGAAGACCTGCGGAAGACGGTGATCCGCGAGCGGGACGGGGTACCGCTCCTGGTCGAAGACGTGGCGAACGTGTCGTTGGGACCGGCTCTGAGACGGGGCGCGCTCGATAAGGACGGCGCGGAAGCGGTGGGGGGTGTCGTCGTTGTGCGGTACGGCTTCAACCCCCTCCAAGCGATCAAGAACGTCAAGGCAAAGATCGAAGAGATCGCTCCGGGACTGCCGGAAAAGGTCTGGATCGATTACACGAAGGTCACACCTGCAGAGGTGGAGCGGTTCGCCGCGGAGCACGGGTTCGCCGCTTATGTGGGCGGTAAGCTGAACCACGAGAGCTGGCTGGCCTGGATGCGGCGGGTCGACCGCGATCAATGGCCCGAGTGGGCCACGATCAGCAAGGTCACCATCGTTCCGTTCTACGATCGCACCACCCTGATCTACGAAACTCTGGGCACGCTTAACCGAGCACTGGTTGAAGAGATCCTCGTCACCTGCATCGTGATTCTGGCCATGGTCGGCCACCTGCGCAGCTCTTTCCTGATCAGCTTGACTCTGCCCCTGGCGGTGCTCATGTGCTTCATCGCCATGAAGACCTTCGGCGTGGACGCGAACATCGTGGCATTGTCCGGAATCGCGATCGCGATCGGAACGATGGTGGACATGGGGATCGTGCTCTGCGAAAACATCGTCCAACACCTGGAACGACGCCGCGACGGCGAATCGTCGTTACAGGTGGTGTATCGCGCGACAACCGAGGTGGCGAGCGCTGTGCTAACCGCCGTGGCCACCACGGTCATCAGCTTCCTCCCCGTGTTCACGATGATCGGTCCGGAGGGTAAGCTGTTCCGCCCCCTGGCGTTCACCAAAACCTTCGCGCTCATCGCCTCGGTCGTTGTAGCGATCTTCTTCTTGCCCCCTGCAGCTCACCTTATCTTCCCCCGTCAGATTCGCCGACGAATCGTTCGAACCATTGTCTACATCCTGTTCGGCCTCACCGCCGTCCCGGCATACATCTGGTTCGGCGCCTGGGCAGCGGGGCTTGTCCTGCTGGTGGTCGCAGCAAGGATCGGCGAGCAGTTCGTACCGGAGCGATGGCGGGCTATCGGCGGACTCACGGCAAATGCCGCTGCGATCATCTTCGTGGCCGTCCTCCTTACAAAAGACTGGTTGCCCCTCGGCCCAGAATTGGGCCTGGCACGGAACCTGATCTTCGTGGCGGCCACCGTGGGCGGATTGCTCGGGTTCTTTTACGTCTTCCGCGTGTGGATGTACGAGCCGATCCTACGCTGGGCACTGCGGCACAAGCTACTCTTTCTCTCCATCCCAACTGCTGTGACCATTGTGGGAGCCTTCGTCTGGCTCGGTGCAGGACGGGTGCTTGGGTTCGTCCCGGCGCTGGTTCGTGTGGCAGGTGGAAACCCCGAACTCGTCACGAAGTCGCTCCTCTGGAACCAACTCACCTCCCTCTTCCCCGGCCTGGGCCGCGAATTCATGCCCTCGCTGGACGAAGGTTCGTTCCTCTACATGCCCAGCACCATGCCTCACGCGTCCATCGGAGAGGCCATGGACGCTCTCGCCAAGGAGGACCTCGCCATTCGATCCATCCCTGAAATCGACATGGTGGTGGGGAAAATCGGCCGCGTCGAGAGTGCCCTCGATCCGGCTCCCATCGGCATGGTGGAAACAATCATCCAATACAAACCCGAATACATCGTTGATGAGTCTGGTCGCCTAAAGCTGTTCAAATACGACGAAGAAAAGGGGGAATTCGTCCGAGACGAGAAAGGCAACTTGATCGAAGACCCGAATGGACGACCTTTTCGTCAGTGGCGGAAGCACATCAAGTCCCCCGATGACATCTGGGACGAAATCGTGCGCGTCGCCCAAATCCCCGGCTCCACCTCAGCCCCCAAGCTCCAGCCCATCGAAACACGCCTCGTCATGCTCCAGACCGGTATGCGGGCAGCCATGGGTGTCAAAGTGCTCGGACCTGATCTCAAATCGATCGAGCAAGCCGGTATCGCCATCGAACGGTTCCTAAAAGAGGTACCCTCCGTCGACCCGGCAACCGTCGTGGCCGACCGCGTGATCGGCAAGCCGTACATCGAGATCGAACTGGACCGCGATGCCATCGCCCGCTACGGGCTCACAGTACAACAGGTGCAGACCATCATCGAGGTGGCCATCGGGGGGAAACGGTTGACGATGACCGTCGAGGGCCGCGAACGGTATCCCGTGCGAGTGCGGTATGCCCGTGAACTGCGCGACAACCCCGATGCCCTGAAAAAGATCCTCGTTCCCACCCGCAGCGGTACCCAGGTCCCCCTCGGCTTGCTTGCCGACATCCGATTCGTCCGCGGACCACAGGTGATCAAGAGCGAGGACACTTTCCTGGTCAGCTACGTGACGTTCGGCAAACGCCCGGGCTACGCCGAAGTCGACGTGGTCGAGGAATGCCGCCGCTATCTGCAGGAGAAGATTCGAACGGGCGAGCTTGTGCTACCCCCCGGCGTCTCCTACCGGTTTGCAGGAACGTACGAGAACCAGGTCCGTGCCCAGCGAACTCTGGCCGTTGTCCTCCCCCTTGCCCTTCTGCTCATCTTCTTGATCCTCTACCTCCAATTTCGCTCCGCGATCACCACGTCGCTCGTCTTCAGCGGTATCGTGGTGGCGTGGTCAGGAGGCTTCATCTTAATCTGGCTCTACGGCCAGGACTGGTTCATGAACTTCGAAGTGTTCGGCCAAAACTGCCGCGAACTGTTCCAGGTGAACCCGATCAACCTCAGCGTGGCCATCTGGGTCGGCTTCCTGGCCCTGTTCGGAATCGCCACCGACGACGGCGTTGTGATCGCGACATACCTCGATCAGAGCTTCGCCCGCGCCCGTATCGACACGATCGAGGCTGCCCGTGAGGCGACCGTTCAGGCCGGACTGCGCCGCGTCCGTCCCTGCTTGATGACCACCGCCACCACGGTCCTCGCCCTGCTACCCGTGCTCACCTCCACCGGCCGAGGCGCGGACATCATGGTCCCGATGGCCATCCCAAGCTTCGGCGGCATGATGATCGAGATCATGACGATGCTCATCGTGCCCGTGCTCTACTGCGCCGTGAAAGAATTCAAACTGCGCTGGGGCATCCAGGACCGCCTGTTCCAGGAAAACGCCCAGGTGTAATCCAGCCGCGGATCGCCTAGCCGCCCCCACAGTGGCGCACATCACCTGGCCGGGGCGTAACACCTCGGCCAGCGTCGATGCCCTGGACTGTGTCTGACAACCATCTTGACACGTGGGCGAGGGCGGAAAGGATCTGCAAACGGACCGATGCACCGATGGTGAGTGACACAGAGCGCTACGGACAGTTCTGACCGATAGCGAGAGTTTCCGCCGCCGGAGCGGACCGGTCGGCCGCAGGAGCAAGACCATCGAGCCACAGGGAGATAAAAGCGAACCTCTGGGGCTATGCGGTCTTACTGTGTCGAGGTTACGCCGCGTCCGCTCCGGGACGGGGAAGACCGGGCTCACGGTCCGCTAGGGGCCGAATTCGGGGCGTACCGCCGTTGCGGCGCCCAGGACACCGCAATGGGGGTCACCGCATTAACGGGGTTCGTAGTCGACCGCCCAATCGGTCCAGGCGGGCACGAACAGACCGAGCCCAAAGTGGGCTCCGTAGCCAATCGCAATCGGCCCCCTTACTTTCTGGCCGAACGTAATCCGAAAGCCGTATCCAGCGGTCGATGCACGGTTTCCGCCTCCCCGCGGACGCTCGCGCCGGAAGTGCAACCAGCGGACGGGCTTCCCCCCGAGCCGCGTCGCGCGAATCCGCTCGATACGCAGCGGCCGTGGCAGACCGCTGGCCTCCAGGAGCCGTGCGACGTTGTCCTCGGGCGATCCCTGTTGCGGATGAGCAGCTTGCGCCGCGGCGTTTCTGGCATCCAGGCCCTGACACGGACAGTTCGGGTCGCCGCACTGCAACCGCACGACCCCCGGCTGACCGCCAAGTTCCAGCAAGTATGGTGCACGGCGTGGCTTCAGCCGCCCACCGCCCCGACGCTGCTGCCCCTCTTCCCCCCCACCCACGGACCGACGGCGGCCATTGGTGCGAGGGTGGAGGGTGGGGACGAAGGGGGTACGGGAGACCCAAACCGCCGAGCTCGCAAACAGAGGCGAACGGCCGCGTGCGATATCGTCCGGCCCCTCCGCCGCCAGGGCCGCCGGCTCATCGACCGCGAGCAGGATGAGGTCAATGTCATACCCCCATCGACCCCAAAGTTTCCTCAACCGCTGCGTGAATACGCGCATCGCTCGCTCATCGAACCCCTCCGGCGCGTAGACGCTAAAGTGCGTGATCGTACCATGACGCTCCGGCCATTCGTTCGCTTCCGCCAGGAAGAAAGCGTGCCGGTGCCCTTCCAGCGGTGAACCGTCCGGGTTCTTCCCCGAGAAGACGGGCGAGGGGAGGCCATCAGGACCGCTAGAGCGCCCCATGAGCATACGACGGAGCTTATCCGCCTCGGCCACCGCGTCGCGGAGGCTGGGCAGGACGACACCGTGCACGGCGAACCGCGCAACGCTTGGCCGGCCCGTTCGCTCGCTCACAGAGCGAGCCGCCGTGCTGCGTCGCGCCGGTACAGCTTCGATTCTGGGCACCGGGTAGACCACCCAGCGCGATCCAGGGGGCCGCGACCAACCTGCCTTACGCCACTTATCGTTTTCCTGCATCACCGCCTCCAGGATGCTGGCCGGCACCGACGTCCTCCTACGCGTCGCCGACCGGCCCCTGCCCCGCTTCGCACCCCCCTCCTGCTGCTCACTCCTCTCCCGCTGCTCCGACACCCACCGTGCGTACTCGTCCGGAGTGACGGGAGCAAGCAGTAGAACCGGCTCCGCGGGTGGATCGCGTACGCCCTGTAGCAGCACCTTCGACCGGCTTGGGCCAGAGAAGCTCGTGCCGCCCCCGTCCGACGGCAACAGCTCGTCGCTGCCGGCAGTCGCCACCATGCGGAACGCAGCCAAGCGGTTCCGCCCGGCACAGTTATATCAAGGTACCGAACTCAATGATCGAACGCCCCGGGGAGCCGATCGTAGGGGTGCAACAGCGGCGAAAAGCGTCCAGGGCGCGGACAGGTTATCCTGCCGTTGCGTGTCATGAGCGCATACCGTTCGAAGCGGCCGAGTCTATGATGCGTCTGAGGGCACCAACGCCAACCCGAACTGGCCCCCGCTCATATGTGCCGTTGGCCAACCTGTAGGACCCCTCGCTAAATACAACCCGCAACTCGCCGCGGCTCGCCGCATCCGTTCCCGAGCAAAACCCAACCGCCGGCGCCCACATTCGTCAGCTCGCAACCGCCGAGCGGAGCCTGAGCGTCTGGCGTTCGTTCCACCCGGAACGGATCGGGACCACGGCCTCCGCCCGATAATGCCGGTGCGCTCCCCCGAACAAGCAACACGATCCACCTCCAAGACAAACCGGTCTGCCCGGATCATCGGCCGGGGGACATAAAAACAGGGGGGCGTGCTAACGGCCCGGCGCGCGCCATCGAGCATCAAGAAAGGCGAAGAACCTCCCCGGCGGACGATCACGATCATTGGCGTTTGGGCCGCACCGCTTAGCGCTCCTCAGCGCCGTCAGATGCGCGCGGCGCGGCGGGAGCATCTCCACCGAACGGTTTCCAGAAGAAATCCTCCCCCGCGCTACGCTCCACGACTACCTCCGGAATCTCCCTCCGCTCGGTTTCGCGTGGGTTCAGATGCTCGTGCAGGAGGTACGGGCGGAGGCTGGCTATGTCGTGCCAGGGCCAGTCTTCCGGCAGTTGCCCGATCTGCTCGCGCAGTTGCTGAGCGACGCGGTATCGGTCATGGCGATACAGGAACCAGCGTGGGATGTCGGTCCAGTTGCCGGCATCACTGCGCCCGTCGTCTTTGCGGCTCTGCGCAACAAGCGGGGGGACGTTGAGGCCGGCTACGTACCGGAGGTGGGAGGCAGCCTGGAAAGTAACCCACTCGGGCCCCAGCTCAATCAGCTCGCACAGCACCTGAAGGGCCTCCTTACTCGGGCACCGGCTCAAGGCGCATACAGCCGCCACGGACATGACCTCCGTGGCGAAGTCCTGGTCCGGATCCAGAGCCAGCCGACGCAGGAACGCCGTGTCGTAGTCCGCTATCCGCCGCACCAGCACATCGAGAGCTCGCAGACGCAGGTGGACGGGATAGGTGTCGCTGGCGACGATGGCTCGTAAAGCATCGCGAATGGGCTCCTGCCAGTCCTTCAGTCCGGAGCGGCTTACATAGAAGAGGCATCGCTGCTCGGCCATGGCCACGATCAATGCGGCACTGTCAGGCTCGCCCGGCGCGAGGTGCGGCACGGCCGGGCGGTATGGCTCTTTCACAAAACGCTTCATCGGTACAAGACGGGCGTACGGCTCCCCTGCAAGCTCGCCAGGACCGAGGATGCATTTGTAGCCCCTCAACAGGGGCGGCAAGGGCCAGACGAGGACCCCACTGCGGATCGCCCGCTCCGGAAGCCGCATTCCCGACCAGGCGGCATCGAGCTCACGCCGGTACCATTCGGCTGCTTTTCGCAAGCACCGATGGGAGCTCCGCTCCCAGTAGTGAACCGCTGCATACAACCGCCGCTCACTGGGCAGGTTGGTCACGACGTTGGACCAGAAGTACGCCCATCCAGGGGGGCCGTGGTCGGGGTAGCGCTCCAGACGGCTGAGCTGCGCTTCCAGCGCCCGGACACACTCGGCAATAGCAGCGGCGTGGGGCCACTTGTGCAACCAGAACTGGATGTTCGCCACGGAGTAAGCACGGCAATCCGTGCCCGGTTCGAAGAAATGTTCCAGAGGGCGATCGCGCAGCACGTGCAACGCGATCTCCATCTGCATGGCTTCCGACGGCGTGAGCACACGGTAGCGCAGAGCCGGGTGCATGGTGGGCAACCAGACACTAACAATGAGCCGACCAGGGGGATCAGACTCGCCGTAGTGAAGGGCTTCCTCGATGATCCGCGCAGAAACATGGCTGGCCGATCTGTCCGTGACTTCCGCCGGGGCCGCCTGGCCGATGATCAGGAACACGGCAAACCGGACGGACAGGGCTGCGCCGAACATGATCCTACCTCCGAGCCGACTTGCGGTATCCGGTTCGAGCCCAGCATCTTGTCCCGCCAACGCCTATGTGTCGTCGACAAGCTGGCCACTGCCGTCAGCACAAACGTCCGAAGGTTGACCATTTCTTGAGCGGAACCAAAACTGACCGCACCGCTGAGCAGAAGCGCTCTCGGGTCGGTAGCCCCGGCCAGCCACAAATGCGTCGCTTTTGTTGCTTGTTCTTTGACGGCGGAGAACGGCAGCAAGTTCCCAGGGGGCCCGACACGAGAGCGTGAGCTGCCTTACGTGCAAATCCACCGAGAAGAAGGTGCGGGCGCATCAAAGGTTCTCGAGCGGACATGCAAACCGTCCGGCCCGTCTGTCAGAAGGCCGCCTAAGCAGGCTTCCTTTGCACTCCAGTCTTGCAACAAGGCGGGGGGGCAAGCGAAGGCAAAGCGCCCATTCTCGAATCCCCCCTCGCAGCAACCCCCCGTCCGAGGGGCTAGACGGCACAGCGTAGCTCAGGAACTCGCCGGGTGAGGTCATCGTGATCTGGACCGATGATCTGCGCGCACGTGACGAGCCCACTCGTCAGGCCCTTGAAATGCTTTCCGGGACATGGGCGTCCTCTAGCACGGAACCCAGAACCTGGTCGCTGCCGAGCGCTCGACGTCAGCAGCCGGGTACTGCGCTCTTAATCTCACGGCTGCCGATCGTATCGATCGCGGCTTGGCGTCGCCCTCTTCCAGGAGCTGTGCGTCTCGGTCTCTGATCGCGAATTGACGGAATTTCTCGTGCACGTCCAGGCCGACGTTTCCCCGTTTGTCGGGTTGGGACATTGCGACAGCATCCCGAAGACCATGCCCGGCGGGACAGGGGTGGGGGCGATCGCGAAGCCGCTCTTTGCTGCAGCTTCGGGATCCTGGACCAGGCAGGCCCTTACCTCGTGGTGCTCGAAGCTCAACTGGGTGGGCCGCAGGGGCACCCAGTTATGACGCCGGGCTAGAAGGCGATGCTGATGCTCGGCCAGGCCCCGAGGTTAGCCGGCCTTCAACCCTGTCCTTTTGCCGGCTGGTTCAAGTTCGCACTACAGACGAATCGACCGCATCCAGGCAACCTCGCCCCAAAACCCGGTGCCTGCATTTCCGCTTGCGACCCGGTTTGGGCGCACGTCCGTCGGGGGTATGCGCACATCCATTCGGCCGCGGTTGCCCGTGCGGTGCAGGCGTTCACAGGCCCCCGCTGCCTTTGGGTCGCTCGTGCTACAGCACTTCTAAGCTGTCCCCATGGCACCAAGATCAGACGCGTTATGACGCGTTCAACCGGCGGATAGCGTTCTATGAGGATCCGAATGGACCGCCGGGTCCGGAGCGTGAGTCGTTCACGTTCGTGCTGCATGATTCGGCACAGCCACCGACGGCGGAGCAGGTATCGCAGGGTGGATTGGCGCTGGATGTGGACGGGACGTATGCGAGCGCGGCGTTTGCAGCAACCCCGGTGGCGGGCATGGTGCACCCGGACACCGACGCCCCGGTGGATCTCGCTTTGAGCCAGAGGCAACTGTACGGCGCCAACGTTGACCTAATCGCTGCTCGCTGGTTCCCTTCAGGTGGAACCGAGATCCCGGTGGCGGATTATGTTGGTTCCGTCCGAGCCACTTACACACCGGGCGGATCGACGGGGGCGCAGCTCACCTACGAGAGTTTTGGACGCATCGGCAACGTCTCCGGTGCTCCGCCTCGGCATCGCTTGGTGTCCCGCACGTACGACCCGCAGACCGGCCTCAATTTCATGCGGGCGCGCTATTACGACCCGGACACGGATTCGTTTTTGGCGGCCGATCCTCTGGGCTTCTACAAACGGACTTCGAAAACCCCTACGGGTACGCGGCAGATGATCCGGCTGCGTGATCCGCTTGGCCTTGACTTTTGGCAGGCCGCTGCGGACTACTTTGCCGGCTTCGGCAATTACTTCGGCAATTACTTCACCGGCGGCCTCACGTCGATCCTGCGGGCTCGGGCCATACGGCCTGCATCCGAATGGTGGTACGGCGTAGACCTCGGCGATTACGACGGAGTCGACCAGGGTTCTCCCGCATACAAGGTTGGCCGATCCACAGGGATCGCCTACGACGTGGCTACGATCGCAGCAGGTGGCTACATGCGCTGGGCGGCGCCGAAGGCGGCGAAATCCGCCGGCAAGGAGGCCCTGGAAAAACAGATCAGGAGGATTGCAAACAGCAATATGGGAGCTAAAAAGAAACCCTTCGTCAGGCGGGCGTAAGTCAGACGAATCTGCACCATGCGATGCCCTTGCAGACGTTCTCGGCCTCGGCGTTGCTACGGCCTTACAGAGCGGTAAGGAAGATGGCACGCTCAGTGCTTCGGCGCCTCGGGTTTAGCAGAGCGGCGCACTTGGGTGGATACCCCCACGCTTGTGCCTACTTCCCAACTGTGGGTGTTTCCTCGGTGGGCAATCTTAAGATGAACCTGAAGGTGGTATCTGCGTCGCGGCATGCACGGCGCGGGAGCTGCGGCTTCTTCATGGACCGGTTTCACCTTTGGACGCCCCACGGTCGGCCTGTCGGCCGGGGCGTATGCTACGTCACGCCGCGATCGGAGCCGGACGATGCGCCTGTTGCGACGCCTTAGGACCGCTGCGCGGCTGTCGAACCATCCATCAGGTACAGCGAGGAAGAGTGGGGATCCCAGGGGTTACAATGCGGGCCTCTATGGGGCACGAGCCCAGGTATCCGACTCTGCGCTTGCAGCCCTGAAGGGCCGGGGGCGAAACTGCGAGGAACGCAACACTTGCCTATTTCGCCCGTGCTGGATGTCTTCCGGCCAGAGACCTGGCGGTAGGACCGGCGTTCTGCGACAGCGGCCGCAGGCTCCTCGTCGCTTCGCGAGCGGTCGGCGTAGAAGAGGCCGTAGTGCGTGTACCATATCAGGTGCCGGGGATCGGTGGCAACGCTATACGCCGTAGCGTGGCTCGTATCACGGAACATTGTGAAGGACGCGGCCGCGTGCATGTCGCGCGGCAGCCCTGGCGCGGCCTAATGGCGGGAGCAGTGGTAATGGACCCCATACCGGTTCCCTTGGCCATCCTTGTGTTCGGTGGTCTTGCCCTGCTTTTTGGTGGGACGTTCATCGGTGCTCGATTCTTCTCGACACGTATCGACCCAAACGACATCTGGTTCCAGGACCAGTTGCCTCACGCCGTCAGGGGGCTTCCCAGGGATCTTGCCAGGCGCTGGGCCCAGGAACTGCTCGAGTGGTCACGGTCGCTCGACGAGCAGGCCACCCTGAGGACGCCCTGCTTGTTAGGGGGGAATGGGTCCCCTGAGCTTTGTGGCTTACGACATCTCGCCAAGCCGGTAGCACCGCCTCCAGACATCCACCCTTCCATTAGGGATTTTGAAAGCTTCGTAGGGAATGGGCTCGCGGTGTGCGAGTGGGCCCGGACACGTCTGCACAAGCCCACGTTTTTCCAGGACGTTGACCTTACCGAAGCAGTGCCCGGCGCGTCGCCGTCGGGGCTTGTCTGCTGCGTGGGGGACGGGGTGGAGGACGTAGACCCTTGCGTGAGCGTCGATACAAAGTCTGGTCGGTGTTACGTGTACAGTATTACCGAGGAGGACGCCGAGGTCTTTCCCACAGTCTTCCACGGTGTTCTTTACCTCTATCTGCAGGAATGCGTAGATGCGGAGGAAGAAGAAACCGAAGGATCGTAGACCGCCTACTTTCGTATTGTTGCCACCCAGGAACACGGTTCCAGAGGCGCAACAGGTTCGCGGCGGCACCCCGGCCAGGGGTTAAGCTCAGGGCTAACGCACGTCATTTCGTGGGAAGGGGGACCTCGAAAAGCAAGTACTCCGGGTACGAAGCGTCGCAGCCTGCTTTCTTGCGGCGGGCGCGCATGCCGGCTTTGGCGTTTTTCTCATCCGTCCGGATCAAAGACACGGCGAGCCGGTTCAGCGCAGCAAGATTCTGGACGAGCACACGGTTCCGCACTCGCACCTCATCTTCGCGAAACACGACATCCAGAACCCAGTGCAGCCCGTTCTCTGTGAACCAGTGCTAACGAACGGCGTATGCGATCACGCGCACTTGCTCGGTGGCGCTCGATACGTAGTGCCGGATCTCCCATGTCAGCTTGCCACCGGCCTCGTGAAGCGATTCCCGGATGACCATCACGACCGTGCACACGGTGGCCCAACCCGGCAGACGCCGCAGCTCCTCCGGGGCAGGGACCACGATAGTTCGGCGGGTCTCACGCCGGCTATGCCCCCTCTCCTCTTTCAAGTGCTGCGCTAAGTCCTCGATTTGGCCGCTTTCGGCGACCCGTTCAAAGTACGACGTGACCTGCTCATACCGGGTGGGATGATTCCCCTTGACCGCCGGGATGTAGTCCGCGCCCTTCGCTACGAGCTTCGCCGCCATCTCCTGCTGACAGCCGGCAGCATCCACCGCCATCACCGTTCGCCTCAGCTCCGGTACCTCCAACAACGCCGGAATCGCCCGGATCTCGTTCGACTTCTCCTCTGCCGCTACCTGGCCCAGGACCAAACCAGGCGATTGGGACCGGGAGAAGTGCGCGGCCTGCCGCCGTCGGCTGCGCAACGGTGAGCCGGCTCTCGCAGGCGCCTGGCCAATTGGCGAGCCAGCCGCCGGGTGTTGCGGGGGCTGACCGAGCGGACCAATCCAGCCGATCGAGCTGATCATCAGTCCCACGCGGTTTCCAGCGACAGCGGAATAGTCCCGCCATAGGGAGGACTCGCTGAGGGGCGAGGGGGCCGCCCCCGGGGCCAGCCTACGGCTCGCCGGGGAGAGAAGGCGCGGCTGGTGGAGAATGCGCCCTTGCGCCGGCGGCCGGGCGAGGGCGCCGGCTGGCGGGTAGCCCCGCCCCGCCGGGACCCGGCGGTGGTAGTGCGATCCCCAGCGCATCGAGCCACCGAGGTGGAAGTCCTCGGCCGGACTCGCTCTGGGCCCCGTTACCGGTGACTGCGTCTCAGCGAGGGAAGTGGGAAGAAACTCGGGGTGAACGAGCAGCCCGCAGGGACAGGAAGCCGCTCCTCGAGGCGAGCCTGCTAGCCGCCGGCGCAGCCGAGCCCGCCGCGACCGCGGAAGCGGTCAGCCCAGCGGAAGGTCACACGCATACAGGGGGCGGCAATGTGGTCTGGGGGGTAGGATCCTTTGGGATGCGGCGGCCCCTGCACCGCTTTGGTTGTTTAAGAAGAGCGGCACGCGAGTGCCGCGCTCCAAAAAGCCAAAGCGGCACCGGAGGGCCGCACTCCAAAAAGCTAAAGCGGCACAGGAGTGCCGCACTCCAAAGGGGTAGTGTGGCGGGGTGTTCGGTGCTTTCGGAGCGCCGTCAGCTTTGCGCGGAGCCGCGGAGGATCGCTTTCTCGGAGGGAGGTCGCGAATCCTTCGGGCTGGGTTGGCCGTCGCTGGGTGGCGAGTACTCCAGCGGGATACGTACGAAGAACGTGGTGCCTGCGCCAACCACGCTTTCGAACGTCACGTCGCCCCCCAGCAACCGAGACAGCTCACGCACGATCGAAAGGCCAAGCCCCGTACCGGGGTACTCGCGCGTCAGCAGCGAGTCGCGGTCCTTCGTGATGTAGCTCCCCTGACGGAACTTCTCGAAGATCCGATCCCGGTCCTCCGGAGGTATGCCAACCCCCGTGTCCTTGACGGAGAGCACCAGGTCCTTGCCTTCCAAGCGAGCCCCTACGGTAACTTTGCCCCCTTCGGGCGTGAACTTGACTGCGTTCGAAAGCAGGTTGTACAGGATCTGCTGGATCTTGGCCACGTCCTGATAGGCATCGGGGAGATCGTCCTGGATCTCCGCGGTCAGCTCGATCCGCTTCCGTTCGGCCATCGGTCGGTTCATGGCAATCATGCCGTCGATCACCTGAGCGACCGAGAACCGCTCGGGCCGTACCTCCATCTTGCCACTCTCGATCTTGGCCAGATCGAGCAGGTCGTTCACGATTGCCAGGAGCTGTTTCCCGGCCGTCTGGATGTGCTGAGCGAACCGACGCTCGCGGTCGTTCAACCGGGGGCTGTTCGCCAGGATCTCGCTGAAGCCGATCACCGAATTCAGCGGCGTGCGCAGCTCGTGGCTCATCGTCGTGAGGAACTCGCTCTGCATCCGATAGAGCTGGTGCAGGGCCATATTCGTCTTGGCCAGCTCGTCCACCTTGCGATCCAGCTCGCGGTTCGCACTGCGCAACTCCTCCTGCATGACCATCAGGTTACGCAACATGCGGTTGAACGCGTGACTGAGCTCCTCGAACTCGTCCCCCGTCTGGATATCCGCCCGCACGTTCAAATGTCCGCCGGCGATCGCATCGGCCACCTCCTTGAGATGCTGCACCGGGCGGGCGATCACATAGCGAACGATAACGAGGAAGATCCCCATGGCCACAACCGCGGTAACCGTGGCCATGGCGAGCAGGATCGCACGGTTCTCCTGAAGTTCGTCGCTGGGGGGGAAGCGGATGCTCACGGCTGCCATCAGATCGCCTTCGCGCGCCACCGGCTTCAGGGCCAGATTGGGCTCGGGCCCATGGCAGGTCAGGCAGCTCTTCGTGGCCCGGACGGCTCCGATGTAACGGCGTTCGGGTCCGGTGACGAACAGCTCGTTCTGGCGGCGGTCCTTGAGGAATTGCTGAATCGCCTGCCGCTCGAGATCCGTGTGAGGCGCCAGGGCGTCCGCGTTCTCGGCTCGCGGGGGCTTGGGAACGATCAAGCGATAGTGGTAGCCCGCATAGTGGATCGGAGCCAGCTCTCCCCAGACCTCCTCGATGATGGGCCGGAAATTCTCATCGGGCTCCCAAAGCATGAGGTGATGCTTGAAAAAGACCGACCAGACCAGGATGCGACCGGTGCTGCGGGTATGCTCGTCGAGCAAAGCTTCCGTGCGGCGCGCGTACCAGTAGAAGCTCCCGGCAATCAGCGCAAGCAAACACGCCCCGAACACATAGCGGCACTTGCGTTCAAGGCTTGTCTCGCCCAGCAGGCGCTTGAACGTCCGGTAGGACATGAGGGCGTACCGTCGGGGTTCCTACCTCCGTGAGTGCCATACTTGGCATCGTGCCTCATGTTTAATCATAGTTCGCCCTTAGCTCAATCCCGCCAGCCTCCCATGCCTACGGCAGTCAGCAATCTGCAGCACCGAGCCGTCCCCGAGCTTCACCGCTACCCGACCGAAGCCAGCTCGATCCGGTCGCCAAACTTCTTGAGAAGCTGGTCGCGGAGCTGGCGCAGATCGGGATGGCGCAACTGTGGATCCCGCTCGACCAGGGCAAACGCGTCCTTCCGTGCCGCCTGGATCAACTCCTGATCCCGAGCCAGGTTCGCGAACCGCAGCTCCGGGAGCCCGTGCTGCCGTAAGCCGAAGAACTCCCCAGGCCCACGCAAGCGCAGGTCTTCTTCCGCGATCCTGAACCCGTCGGTGGTCGAGGCGATCACCTTCAGTCGCTCGGCCGCGACCTGGCTACCCGGCTTCGCCACGAGGAAACAGAACCCGGGATGGCTGCCCCGAGCAATCCGTCCACGGAGCTGATGCAACTGGGCGAGCCCGAACCGCGTGGCATTCAGAACAACCATCACGGTCGCGTTCGGCACATCCACGCCTACCTCGACCACGGACGTAGCCACAAGAATATCCAGATCGCCCGCCCGGAACGCTTCCATCGTCCGTTCCTTCTCTTCCTCGCGCATTCGTCCGTGCACCAGCCCGACTCGGACGTCGCGGAACACCTCCAACGCCAGCTCGGGCTGCAGTTGTTCCGCTGCCGCAACCCCCTCGAGATCGTCGCTCTCCTCCACCAGCGGGCAGATCACATACGCCTGCCGCCCCTCCCGAATCTTCTGCCGAACGAACTCATACACCTCGTCCACTTTCTCCGGCGGCACCACCTCCGTCGTCACCGGCTGCCTACCAGGAGGAAGATCCCTGATGATGCTCACGTCCAGGTCACCGAAGACGGTCAGCGTCAGCGTCCGAGGGATCGGAGTGGCCGTCATGACCAGGTAATGGGGCTCCAGATTCCCCGGTGCCTTCTCTCGGATCAGCGCCCGCTGGCGAACCCCGAACTTGTGCTGCTCGTCGATCACCACCACGCCGAGTCGACGGAACAAGACATCCTCCTGGATAATTGCGTGTGTGCCCACAACCAGGTCGATCTCCCCCGCCTTGATCCCTTCCAGGATCTCCTGCCGCTCCGATGGACTCCGGCTACCGATCAGCAAAGCCCGCCGCACCCGGCTGTGGGCCAGGTAGCGTTCGAGCGTCCCCCAGTGCTGCCGGGCGAGCACTTCGGTGGGCGCCATGAGAGCCGCCTGGTAATGGTTGGCGATCGCCGCCAACAACGCATACGTGGCCACCACCGTCTTGCCGGAACCGACGTCCCCCTGAACCAGCCGGTTCATCGGGCGGCCGGACTGAAGATCAGCAACGATGTCCTCGATCGCGCGATTCTGCCCCTCGGTAAGCTGGAACGGAAACAGACGGCGAATCCGGTAGTCGATCTTCTCGGTAACCCGGATCACCGGCGCGCGGGCTGCCCGGTGCATCCGGTAGTGCTGGATCGCAAACGCAATCTGCAGCAATAACAGCTCCTCGTAAGCAAACCGGCGACGAGCTCGCTCGCCCACGTCAGGATGCGGGGGGAAATGCAGCTCCCGCACCGCCTGATCCACGGTGGGAAAGCCGTATTTCTGGCGTAACCAAAGGGGAAGCGTTTCCTCGAGCAAATGGCTGTACCGCTCCAGCGCCGTGCGAACGATGCGGCGAAGCTCCTGCATGCGCAGGTCCTGGGTGAGACTGTAGATCGGCAGATACGGTTCGGACGGCGCTTCCCGATCGACCGCAATGATCTGGGGGTGAACCATCTGCAGCCTGCCGTTGAACTCGGTGACCTTACCGGCACACACGATCGTCTGGCCCGGGCGGAATCGGTCTGCGACCTGGGTAAAGTCGAACCATTTCAAGATGAGAAACCCCGTCGAATCGCCGATCAGGATCAAGACGATCTGCTTGCCACTTCGGCTGATCAGTCGCTCGATGTTGACAACCTGGCCGGCAACGACAGCCCTGTCGCCACGCCGAACGGACGCTAGAGGCACGATCGCGCTCACGTCCTCGTAGCCGCGTGGCATGTAGAGGAGCAGATCACGGATCGTGCGGATCCCCAGCTTGCGAAGGAGTTGCGCGCGGCGCGGACCCACCCCTTTCAGGTACTGAACGTCTGTCTCCAGGCCATTGAGCTGAGTTGCCATCGCGCTACGACTCGACCGTGCACCGTTACGATCCACCGAATTCTAGATCCGTGCCAGTCCGGCCCTGCTGGCTCACACCGCTGAGCCACCAAGGTGCACCGCCGTCCGTTGTCGGGGAAACAATCCGACGGCGACGAGCGGATCCGTGCGTCTTGCCCCCTGCCACCAGGGGAAGATTCACCAACCTGGCGCTGGCCGGCAAAGACACCGCATCCAGCAGGGTCGCGAACGGCTAACTCTGGCAGGCCGGGCAAAAGTGGGTCGATCGATTGAGCAACCCCCTCAGCCGAATCCGCCGGATCGGCGTTCCGCACCGGTAGCATGGTTCACCCTCCCGACCGTAGACCATGAGCAACCGTTGAAACCCGCCCGGTTCGCCCGTCCCCTGTCGGTAGTCCCGGATTGTGGTCCCGGCGTGTCGAATCGCCAGCTTCAGCACCTGCCGGATGGCACGCACCAACCGGCGACATTCGCCAATCGTGAGCGTGTTCGCGGGACGGTCCGGTCGGATGCCGGCTCGGTGCAGCGCCTCTTCCGCATAGATGTTCCCGAGGCCCGCCACCAGCTTCTGATCCATCAGCGCCACTTTGATCGCACGGTCGGTGTGAGCAAGCCGCTCGTGTAGCTCCTCGGCGGTTATCACCAGAGCATCCGGACCGTGACGCTCCTCCAACAACCGACGCAGATCCCCCCGACCGAGTAGAAGGATCACTCCCAACCTGCGCAGATCATAATACCAGACGCGGAGCGGCGGCCGATCCAGCACCCAGGCCACCTTCCAACGCTCGGGGGGCTTATCCCCACCCACCTGGAATCCGCCGGTCATCCGCGGCTGGATGAGGGTGTAGAGGCCCCCCGTGTGGCGAAGGATCAGCCATTTGCCGCTCCTCCGGACGTCCGCCACCGTCGTCCCCCGTATCCGTGACCGGTACTGCCTGGGCTCAACATTCTTGAAGAGGAACGGGTCCGTCCATAGGACATTGGCCACCCGCCGCCGGCGGAGCGCCGGTCGGAGCAGCCGCACCATCGTCTCCACTTCCGGAAGCTCTGGCATCGCTCATTCCCAGTCGTGCGTTACTCACCGAGGCTCATCGTGCACGTGGCGCTCAGGCACGCGCCCGCACTTCCGTCCCGATCGGACCAGGTGGCTCCGTTCGACACGGGCATCGAACAGCCCACGCAGGGTCGGCGTCCGGGCTACCATACATGGCGCCCAGGCATGAGCTGGGCGTACACGCAGGCCGGTAGCGGGCGCCAACAGGAATGTTTACGCCACTCGGAGCAACAGATGCCGAACAACTCGTCCGGGATGCTCCGATTCCACGCCGCGTCGGAGTGGTGGAATACGTGCTTGCGGGGGGTACAGATCCGAGCTCGGATGTCACTGCCTTGTTGCTGCCCGAAGGGCGAGCCATGCTGGCCGCAGCGGCTCGCGGCTTCGCGGAAACACCCGGGGTCGAACAGGTTTACTACGGCATCCACGAGGCGCTGACCCCCACGATGCCACGGCTCGAGCGATGCAGCCCTCAACGCTGCACCAGCCCGGAGCATGCCGTCCGCGAACTGACCTGCTACTGCGATGCCCTTCTGCTCATTGCCCCTGAAATTGACGGCGCTCTCGCCCAACTGGTCACCTTTGCCGAACGGCTCTGTTCGCGGAACGCTTGCGTGCTGTTGAACCTACCCGCCGACTTGTGCGCCCTCTTCGGCGACAAGGTACAGACCTACCGTTGGCTGGCACAACAGGAGATCCCGGCCGTACCCCACGTGCCGGCCAAACGCGCTTGCGTTGGCCCCCCGGAACGGCTCGTCGCCAAGCCGCGCTACGGAGCCGGGTGCGAAGGCGTCCAGATCGTACCGGCAGCCGAAACTGTGCCTGACGACTGCTGTATTGCCCCCTTTGTCCCCGGTTTAGCCTGCAGCGTATCCGCTCTGCTCGGTCCCGCACATGCCGTGCTACTACCGCCGGCATATCAATGGATCACGGTTGGAGACCGGTTCACCTACCACGGGGGGGCCATTCCTTTGCCTGATCCCATCGCGATGCCGCTACACCAACTCCTCTATCGCCTTCTGCTCGCGATGGAACCGGCTACGGGGTTTATCGGGATCGATTGCATCGTGCCCTGGGGAGTGCAAATCGGCTCCGACAGCGGACGCGGGCCCGAGGCACTGATCGTCGAGGTAAACCCGCGAATGACCACCTCGGTCGCGGCGCAGCCGGCAGCCGTGGGGATAAACATCTTCGGGTTGCTACTGGCCCTGCAGCACCCGTGCGAGGCGCCCAGCGTGAGCGTGCTTCGCACCTGTCGAGCCGTTACCTTCTCGCCGGACGGTACGGTAAGATCGTTTTTGTAAGTGGACCAGCAGCGGTGGTACGCGGGGAGAGATGCCATGGATCTGATCAGCACGATCAAAGGCTCGCTTCTGGAAGGTTTTCTGCCGGTCGGCTGGGACCTGAAGAAGATCGACGAGATCTGCAGCAATCCCCCGGAGGCTATTACCGAACGGCAAAGCTGGTGGCACCCGGAGTTCGAGCCGGTGCCGTGCGAGGACCTGGCCGAATTCGACGTGAAGATGGGCCACGAGATCGCCAGCGTCATCGCGAATGCACGTCGCGAGGGGCGGCAGCAGATCCTCATCCTACCCGTCGGCCCCATGGGCATGTACAAGTGGGCCGTCTACTTCTTAACCGAATGGGGCATCGGATGTGACCACGTTTGGGGGTTCAACATGGACGAGTGGAGCGACGCTGAAGGCAACACACTGCCGCCGACCAACCCGGGCGCCTTCCAGAACGCGATGGAAACCGCGTTTTACGGCCCCCTTGGATCGTTGACTGTGCCCCCCAACCAGCGTTTCTTTGCGACGAAGTCGGTCCTGCCCGAGTATCCTGAGCGGATTTCCGAGCTGCGCAAGAACGGTGCTCAGCTCGCCGTGATCTTCGGCATCGGTCGCGTCTGCCACATTGCGTTCTGGGAACCCCACTTCGCGGCGGAATTCTCCAGCGAAGCGGATTGGCGGGCACAGACGCACCGCATCGGCGCCAGACTCCACCCGCTCACCATCGAACAGAACGCAATCACAAGTTTCAAGAGCCGCACAACGCTGGTGCCCGCGTTCGCAAACACGATTGGTCCCGGCCTATTTCTGGGGGCAGACCGCATCATCGGTGGCGCCGACGGCGCCCTGGGCCGCGGTATGCAGTGGCAGGGCATGAGCCTGTGGATGACGCTCCGATACGGACCCGATCCCTGGGTTCCCTCCAGCTACATGCCCACTCAACCGGGCCGCCTGTTCTTCCTCCGCGAACTGGCCGGGCCGCTCACCCCGGAATGCCACTGACGAACGCCGGCGTCTCGCTCGCCTGCATACCATCGGGGCCTCGGGGGGCCGAGGCCGGCATAGCGCATCCGCGCTCCTGCCGGCGGATGTTCGACCGGCGTTCTCCGCGCCGGCATCGCACAGGGACGGTCAAACTCATGCATGCGGCGGCCGTCTGTTGACTCGCCCCCAGCACAATTGCCCCCCTGAAAGGAACGGTGCTCGAGCGAGAGCCGGTAACGCCCCGCTGCCTGCGATGCAACCGGAGGTCGCCCCCGCAACGCCAGCCCGTCGCGGGGGGCATATGCCAGAGCCTATCTTACCCCCTAAACGACTTTTCATCGACCCGGTGCACCCAGCGCGGCGGCCACGGTACCGTGGGGG
>Ga0256839_1000463_pt1 | contig 52618 bp, 66 predicted proteins | sample 354166metaG_FD_185968 | JGI IMG/M metagenome (GOLD analysis project Ga0256839, IMG submission 185968) | Hydrothermal vent microbial communities from Mid Atlantic Ridge, Atlantic Ocean - 354-166 | ecosystem: Environmental > Aquatic > Marine > Hydrothermal vents | place: Atlantic Ocean: Mid... | reverse complement strand
GCTGACCTACGCCGAGCGTCGTGACACCGTGGGATCCCGCACTTGTCCCAGCCGGCGAAGAGGGGCGTGAGCGATGACCCGCCGTCGCCGACGCCAAGGCCCGCGGCAGCGAATGCGGCCGCCGCATCGGTGGCTCGAGCTCGAGCCGGCTGGCGACGATCCGCGCCTCGAGGCGTGGAGCCAGCCGGTGCGCACGCGGTTGCTCGAGGCGCCGGCGACGATGCGGGAGATCCTCGGTTGGGCCCTCGACGAGGAGCACCTGCCGGTCGACCCCCGCTACTGCGTGGCGTGGATGCAGGCGCAGGGCGAGGCGCTGTGGTGCCACGACGCGCAGTGGCACCTCACCGAGCAGGGGCAGCTCGCCCAGCAGCTGGGGATGGTCGGCGCCGCGGCGCTCACCGAGACGCAGCTGCTCGTCGCCCAGGCACTGCTGCGTGCTCGTGGGGAGCCGGTGAGCCACGCGCAGCTGCAGCTGGCCACGAGCCTGAGCCGCGATCAGGTGCGCTACGCCCTCGAGCAGCTCGAGGTCGCGGGGCACGTGGAGGTGATCCGCGACTGGCACCAGGGCAAGCAGCCCAACTTTTTCGTGCTCCACCTCGAATCCCTCAACGATTCCGCGATGGGGAATCGTCAGAGCGTTGTTACAAGTGACCATGCGCGGTCTGCGACGCCGCTGCGTGCCACCTCTCCCAACGTGGTCTTGAACGAAGGACAGCGGAAGGCGCTCGCCGCGCTGCTCAAGGCGCATGGCGACGCCAAGGTGGCCAAACAGGCAGGGGTGAGCCGGCTGACGGTGCTTCGGGCGGCGTGCGGGCTCGAGGTGCGCAATGGCAGCGGAGCGCTCATCGAGGCGGCGCTCGACAAGATGGCCGCGGCGTGAGCAACCGACCCAACCATCGCCGCGGCGAGCGCCGGCGCATGGAGCGGAGGCGCCGGCGGCGGGCGCCCATCGAGGATCCGGCCGTCGCCATCGAGGACGAGCGCCTCGTCGAGTCATGGGTGGAGCAGGCGTTGGAGGCCGAGGCCTTTGCGGCGGAGCAGGAGCCGTGACCGGCTGGCGCCCCACCCCCGGGCCGCAGGAGACCTTTCTGCGGTCGCCGGCCTTCGAGGTGCTCTTCGGCGGGGCAGCGGGGGGAGGCAAGAGCGACGCCCTGCTTGCCGAAGCGGTTCGGCACGTAGGGCAGCCTCGCTACCGCGCCATCATCCTGCGCCGGGCCTACCCCGAGCTCGAGCGTACGCTCATCCCCCGAAGCCACCAGCTGCTGAGCGGCTGGGCCCGGTACAACGGCACCAAGCACGCGTGGACGTTTCCGAGCGGGGCGGTGCTGGAATTTGGCTACCTCGACCGGGACGAGGACGTGCACCAGTACCAGGGCGCGGAGTACCAGTTCGTCGGTTGGGACGAACTCACGACGCAGCCCACTGACTACCCCTATCGCTACCTTATCAGCCGCATGCGCTCGACGGAAGGGATCCCGCTGCGTCTGCGGGCCACGAGCAACCCCGGGGGCGCGGGCGAGGCGTGGGTGCTGAAGCGCTTCGCGCCCTGGCTCTACCGGCCGGGCTTCTACACCGACGAATACGAGGGGCCCTACGTCGACAGCGATCGGGTGCTGCGCTTCGTGACCGTCGGCGAAGACGAGCACCAGGTGGACGACGACACCATCATCGAGTGCGTCGACTGCGGTGCCGAGTGGCGCGCCGATGCCCGCCCCCCGCCGAAGCAATCGAGCTGCGCCACCGACCACCCTGTGAGCCGGACGCGGCAGTTCATCCGGTCGTTGCTCGACGACAACCCCTACCTCGTGGCCGACGGCGAGTACGCGGCGGGGTTGCAGGCACTCGATCCGCTCACCTACGCGCAGCTTCGCCACGGCGATTGGATGATCCGCCCGGCGGCCGGCCTGTTCTTCCAGAAGGACTGGTTCATCCTCGAACCCACGGCGCCGCAGCCGACCGAGCTCGAGGCGCTGGTGCGCTACTGGGATCGCGCCGGCACCGAGGCGCGCAAGGGGACGGATCCGGACTGGACGGTGGGGGTGCTCATGGGCCGGCACAAGAAGACGCGCCTGGTGTGGGTGCTCGACGTGGTACGGGTGCGGGCCAAGCCCCACGACGTGCAGCAGCTCGTCAAGGACACGGCCGAGGCGGACAAGGACACGTGGCAGCACGTCCGGACGGTGCTCGAGCAGGACCCCGGGCAGGCTGGCAAGTTCGAAGTCGACGACTACGCGCGCGAGCTGCACGGCTACGACGTGGGGACGAGGCGACCGACGGGCGACAAGGTTACGCGCGCGCGGCCGTGGTCGGCCCACTGCAAGCTCGGCACGGTGCGGCTGGTCAAGGCGAAGTGGAACCACGCCTTCATCGACGAGCACGTGGCGTTCCCTGACGGCGCCAACGACGACCAGGTCGACGGCTCGAGTGGCGCCTACGCCGAGGTGAGCGCGATGCGGAGCCTGGGGCGCAGCCGCACGCGCGGCCGCCGCGCCTCGGCGGCTAGGGGTGGGTTCTGACCCCGGGGTGCGAGGCTACGGCACGTGAGTGGACACATGGAGCAGTCGACGTGAGCGTCAGGGAGATCACCATCAGCGACCTGCGGCGGCGCATCGTGCCGCGGCGCCTGCCCCGCAGCGAGGAGTACCGAACCTACTACGGCCGGAGCCTTGACATGGCGCGCATCGAATACGCCATTCGGCAGGCCGAGTGCGGGCAGATGGTGGCCATCACCGACCTGGAGAGCGAGACGCTGTCGCTCGATGGGCACGTGCAGGCCCTGGCGGTGAAGCGCTTCGGCGCCATCCAGAGCACCCCATGGGGGCTGACGCCGGCGAAGGGGCCGGACATCGACGCGGGGCTCGCCGAGGAGCTCGCCGATCTGGTGCGGGCGCAGCTGACGCAGATCCCATGCTTCGGCGAGCGGCTCTACGACCTGGCATGGGCGGAGTACGATGGTCGGGGCGCCCACGAGATCCAATGGGAGCAGCGCCCAGGCCGTGATCCCTGGTGGGTGCGCCAGCTCGATTGGATCCATCCGCGCAGGCTGAGCTTTGACCGGGCACGCGACCTGCGCCTCATCGATACCTGGCAGCAAACGGGGAACTTTGCCGATGATGGACTGCGGTTGGCCGATGTCCCTGGGAAGTTCATCTGGTGGCTGCCACGGCTGTTCCGGGAGTACCCCGAGCGCGAGGGATTGGCGCCGCGGTCGCTCTACTGGACGTTCTTTAAGCGCTTCAGCTGGCGCTACCGCATGATCCTCATCGAGCTCTTCGCGGTCCCCTGGCGCATCGTGAAGGGCGGGGAGTACGCGAGCCCCGAGGGCCTCGAGGCGGCCGAGGAGGCGGCCGAAGCCCTCGGCCGCGACACCACCGCGCGCTTCGAGCGCGACATCGACCTCGACGTGGTTTTCCCCCACGAGAACAGTGGACAGCTGTTCCAGATGACCAGCGACGACGTCGACAAGCAGATGTCGAAGCTATGGCTCGGCAACACCGGGACGACGGATACCAACGACACGAACCGCGCTGGCGGGATCGTGGCCAAGGGCGAGCAGGACATCATCCACCACCGACTCGGCGAGGGTCTGAGTGGTCGCGTCCAGGAACAACTGGTGGTGCCCATCGTGGCGCTCAATCGCGGCCACGACGCCGTCAAGTGCGCCCCTCGCTTCGCGCTGCAGACGGATCCGCCGCGCGACCGCGAGAAGGGAATGGGACTCCTCGAACGCGCAGTGGCACTGCAGGTGCCGGTCGCTATCGACGAGGTGCGGGAGACATCTGGGACGCGGGCCCCTGATGACGATGAGGCCTACGTGGTTGGGATGCGCGACGAGGATGGGAAGGTGCGCTACCAAGTCGTGGATCCCAGCGAGTCGGCCGATCTGGACGCGGCCTCGGCGGCCGCGTCCACCCAGGAGGACGAGGGCACCGCCGGCGCCGAGGACCGTGCCGACGAGGACCGCGAGCGCATGGTGGCGCAGATCGTGACGCGAGCGGGGATCACCACTGAGGCGGCAACCATGGCCTACGATGCGGCGATGGCCTGGCGACTCGAGGATTTGCACAGGGTCCCGGGCCTCGGAACGGACGATGCGCGATGGATCGCGGAGGTGGGTGGCGGCATCCGCCAGCTCGCCAAGTTCCGGGGCCTCGATCTCACCGACGACGCCATCGAGGCGCTCGCTTCGATGGGGCAGGGGACACGCGACGCGGTACTGGAAGCCCTGCTCACGGACGAGCTGACCGATGATCATCACCGCCCGCTCGATCCATGAGCTCGCGGCGCGGGCGTTGACGGCAGTCACCGACCGGGGGCCGAGCTCGCTGGTCGCCGTCGAACTCGAGGAGGGGGTGGGGGCCTACCGGCGCCTTCTCAAGGAGGTCCTCGACGGTCGCCCGGCTGAAGACGTCGACCTGCACGATCTCGCGCTGAGCCTGATGCGTTTGGTGCTGCGCGCCGCCGTGCTCGGCGCCGACGACAGCCGGATCGAGGCTGAGACCGACGACGTCGACGCGCCCGATCCGTTCCGCAACCTCGAGACGCTCCGGTGCGACGCCCCGCAGGGCCGGCGGCGGGTGGGGCGCGCCACCGATCCCGTCCGCCCCTGGCACGAGGTGGTCGAGGAGTTCCGCGCGCGCACCGCCGTCACGCGCGAGGCCTGGGACGAGATGACCCGCCACGAGCGCACCGAGGCGTTCACCGTGGCCAAGCAGTCGAGCGAGGCGCTGGTGGCGCGGATCCAGGACGTGGTCGCGCGGTCGGTGGCCGACGGGGAGGGGGTGGCGAGGGCGCGTCTGCGCGTTCAGGAGGTGGCCGAGGGGCTCAGCCGCCAGCACGCTGAGACGGTCTACCGCAACGCCGTTCAGAGCGCCTACGCGCGGGGCCGCATGACCCACATGACGCAGCCCCACGTGCTCGCGGTGCGCCCCTGGTGGCAGGTGCGGGCGGTGCGCGACGTGCGCACCCGCAAGACGCACGCGCACGTCAACGGCTGGGTCATGCGCGCCGACGATCCCGGGTGGCAGGCGACGGCCGCGCCGTTCGGGCACAACTGCCGGTGCCGGCTCGTGAGTCGCTCGGACAAGTGGGTGCAGGACCACGGGCCGACCATCCACACCGGCCCGCTGCCGAACCTGCCCGACCCGAGGTGGACAAACAAGCCGCCACCGATGGTGAGCCTGCGGATCGCCAACCCCGACCCCCCGGACCCCGAGCGCGAACCGCCTGCTCAACCCGATCGCCCGTCGAAGGGGGCGAGCCTGCTGCGTGGCGCGGACAAGCACCTCGATCTGCCCGTCCGGCGCGCCCTCGAGAAGCTCGACAGCGTGGACAAGAATCGGCGAGGCCGGATCCGGCCGTCCGACTTGGGCATTCGTCGCCCCACCAAGCGCGAGCGGGCCGCCGCCAAGGCGCCCTTCGCCGAGCGTGGGATCGACCCGGAGGACTACGTGCGGTTGACGCACAGCGACCCCGAGGCGGTGGACGTGGGCAAGGTGGTGCTCGATCGGGCGACGGTGATCGGCAACGAGGTCGCGGCGCGCCTGCGCACGGGGATACGCCGTCGCGCTGTGGCCGTGCGGGTCGGTGACCGGTACCACGTGATCGCTGGTGCCGAGGACGCCTTGGCCGACGTGGTGGACGACATCGCCGGTGGCGCGGGGAAGATTCGACTGCGGGTCATCGAGGCACCGCCCCCGCTGACGCGCGCCCACGAGAGCGTCGAGGCGGCGCGAGCTGGGTTGCTCGGGGCGCTGGACGATAACCGCCTGGAGGCGGTGCGTGAGGCGACGCAGCGAGCGCTGCGGACGCTCGGCATGGTGAGCCGCGACAACTGGCGCGGCATGGTCGGCCGCGCGGTGATCCAGGTGTGGCCGCAGCGGCTCGACGCCTACGGCGCCTTGGCCGCTCACAACCGTAAGACGGGGCATGTGATCCACCAGGCCCGAACGCTGGCGTGGGCACGGGCGGGCCTCGCGAAGGCGGCGAGGGGAGCCGTGGTAGAGGCCGATGAGGCGCGCTCGTTATCGGCGGTGCTGCATGAAGAGATCCACGGTTGCGGCCCGGGGTTTGACGGTGCCTACCAGGGCGCTGGCGCCAAGCTCGAGGAGGCGGTGACCGAGCTGCTGGCTCGGCACAGCACCGAGGAGCTGTTGAGGACGCCGCTGACGGGACCAGGGCCCTACGATCGATACATCGGGTCGCTGTTGCAGGTGACACGGGCACACGGCATCGACGACATGGCGGTGGTCAAGGCGGCCAAGCGCTTCAAGGCCGAGGCGGTCGACGTCGACGTGGTGACGCCGAAGGCGTATCTTCAACGCTTCGCGCGGCAGCTGTCGACGGATTCGAAGCTCGCCGATCACCTGGAGACGGCGGTGAGGGACGAGTGAGGGGACTGAAGCTCAACAGGAAGCTCGATCGGCCGTTGAAGTTCGACGACGTCGTTCCCAACGACCCCCTGCGGGCGCTTGAGTACTTCGAACAGGAGCTACCCACCCTGACGCGGCAGCACGCGAGCGAGCTCGCCCACATGCTCAGCATGATGCAGGACGACACCTTCGCGATGGCCGAGGTGCTGTCCGTCCGCATTCACGAGTACTTCGCCGACGAGGGGTAACGCTGGCGTCGAGGGGCCGGGTGCCATGCTGGCGCCATGGCTGGACGAAAGCTCCCGAAGCTGCGCGGACGTCGCTTCATGGCCGCGGCGCGGCTGCACGCGGTCCTCCCCGAGGGCGACCCCAACCGTCTGCGCGAGGACGCCGTCTGGGTTCAGATCGCCGCGGAAGGAAGCTACGAGGGCCACCATCAAGGCGAATTCGAGCTGACGCGTGAGGTGTTCGAGAAGCTGCAGGAGAACCTGCGGCGGCACCCAAGCTACCGCGCCGGTGAGGACGGCTGGGGTGAGGCTGGTGTCATCGCGTGGGACTTCCACCACGAGAGCGAAAAACATGGCTCGCAGCTCGCGGTGGTCGGTGCTCCGGCGCAGGGCTGGACGCTCGACCTCGACGTTCGTGATGGCGAAAAGGGCGTGGAACTCTGGTCGCTCACGCGGTTCCTCGAGCCGGCCCTCAGCTACGTTCGCGATGGGCGCTACCAGTGGTCGAGCATGGCCATCTGGCCGGACGCGGTCGACCCGGTTACGGGGGAATCGATCGGCTGGTACCTGAGCAGCGTTGCGCTCACCAACGACCCGTTCATTCAGGGGATGGCGCCCCTGGCGGCCGAGCGTGTTGGTGGCGTGGCCGCGTCCCGCATCTGGCTCGAGAGCGGCGAGCTCGACGTCGACGCGCTCATGAGCGAGATGCGTTGGATCTTCGGCCTGAGCGAGACGGACGGCGTGGCCGAGGCTGCCGCTGAACTCAACAAGCTCGCCACGATCGTTTCGTCCCCCGACACGGCCCCGGCCGGCGTCGACGTGGGCGGGCTCGTGGGGCGCCTTCGTCAGCTGCTCAACCTGCCCATCCTCACGCCCACGGCCGAGGTGCTGGCCTACGCGCAGCAGCTCATCCAGCGGCTCGTCTCGCCCGACACGTCTGCTCCGGTCGAGGCGGATAGGGGCAGGGGCCGAAAGACGTGCGCTACGCAGCAACGCATGAACGAAAAGTTGTTGGCCCTGTGCCGGCTGCTCGCGCTGAGCGCCACCATCACGAACGACGACGAGGCGATCGACGCCATCCGCCGTGAGGTGGAATCGATGCGCATCAAGCTCGAGCAGAGCTCCGAGGCGCGCTCCAAGCTCGAGGCGATCGGCAAGCTCTTCGGTGTCGACGATCCAGGCTCGATCCTGGACAGCGTCACCGCGGTTCACGCCGACCTCGAGCAGCTCAAGAGCGTGGTTCCGGAGATCGCCGAGATGCTCGCCGGCCAGGCGGACACCGAGGACAAGATGGCCGAGGAGGACGTGGAAGCCGCGATGGCTGCGCACCGCATGCCGCCCACGGCCAAGCCGGCGCTCCTGGCTTTCCGGACCGGTGGCCTCGACCTTGAGAAGCGCTCCGAGGTTCTGCGCGTCGACCGCGGCAAGTCCGACAAGCTCCGCAAGGACCTCGAGAGCCGCCGCGCTCAGCGCGCCAAGTTCCTCGAGAAGTACCCGCTGCCGCAGGGTGCCACGCAGCACCTGCTGCAGAGCTTCGGCCAGCCCCCGCCGCTGCCTGGTGCTCCGCCGCCGCCTCCGGGCATGCAGCCGGCGCACTTCGGTGGCCAGCACGGCGGCCAGCCCCCAGCGCCGCCCGCGCCTTCGGGTGGCGCCATCGACCTGTCCCGGTTCACCGGGCGAAACATCACCGAGCAGGCCATGGCCTACGTGGCCAGCCAGCCCGGTGGCGACAAGCTGAGCTTCGACGAGCGGTGGCAGGCCGCTTGTGAGCTCGTCCGAGCGCAGCGCCAGGCGGCGATGGGAGGGCTCCACTGATGGGCCAGGCACGAAGCACCAAGGGCTCGGACGATCTCCGCGCCAAGAAGAACGTGACGGGTGCGCAGATCGATAAGCACCTCGTCGTTCGGCTGGACTCGACCGAGGGGCAGATGGGGCTCCCGGCGACGACCACCGATCCCATCTACGGGGTGACCATCGGTGACGTCCCGGATGGCGACATGGGCGACGTCCAGATCCGAGGCCGCGCGGTCATCAAGGCAGGTGGCGCGCTCCCCACGCCTGGCGTTCGCGTGATGTCAAATGCGGCCGGTAAGGTCATCGCCTGGGCGGCGGCGGCCGGCACCAACGCCCACGTGGTGGGCACGCTCGAGACGACGTCTGCGGCCGAGGACGACCTCGTGGAGGTGGAACTCGCCGGACCCGGCGTGGTCGCACAGGGCTGAGACCGTACGGACGACGAGCGAGACGACAACGACGACGACGGAGAACCGACGATCATGGCGATGCAGTGGATGACCGAAGCGCAGCAGAAGCCGCTTCACTTCTTCGAGAACAACCCTCACGGCGGCGAGCACCGCGGCAAGCAGCGCTGGAAGTTCGCGCTGGCCGAGGACAGCCAGTACGGTCGCGCTGGGCAGCTGGTCACCCTCGACCTGACGCCGGCAGACGTGCACGACCCGACCGAGCTGAGCACGTACCTCGCCGGCTACAGGCCCTTCGGCTTTCGGGCCGATGAGCTGAGCCCGCCGATCCTCGTCGACCACTCGAGCGACAAGCATCGCGACTTCTCGAGCGACGACGCCTTCCTCGAGGTCGACGTCAAGACGGGCATCGAAGCCAAGGTGCCCGAGGTCGATCCGAAGACGGCGCTCACGCCGTACACGGTCGTCGAGCGTGCCATTGGCACGTTCATCCCCGACCGCGTCAGCTCACAGGCGTCCTACGATACCCGCAAGGCGGCCATGAAACGCTGCCAGCGGGCGCTCATGATCGACCGCGAAAAGGACGTGGCGACCATGTTCCTGACCCTCGCCAACTGGGACGCGGGCAACCGCGTCACACTCGGCGCGGGCTTCGAGTGGAACGACGTGGCCACCAGCGAACCGCTCCTGGACCTGCACACGCGGATCGAGGAGTCGGCCCAGGACGTCTCCAAGATCGTCATGGAGCAGCGGACGGCCAACGCGTTCCTGCGGCACCCCGACGTGCGGGACCAGATGCGTCAGATGCTCGGCGACAACGCCGTCAACGACGCGCTGACGCGGGTGAACATGACGCAGCAGCAGAACCGGGACTTCATCGTCCCCGGCCTCCCGCCGATCTGCGTCGTGTCCGCCAAGAGCCGCAGCGTTCCCGGTGCGGCCCTGAGCCGCATCTGGGGCAATGACGTTGTGCTGCTCACCATCCCGCCCGGTGTGCCCACCGACGGCGAGGAGATCGCGACGAGCTACACGTGGCGCCTCCGTGGCCCGAACGGCAACGGTTTCGTGACCCGCGAGTTCCGAGTCGAGGACCGCGGCTCGCTCGGCGGCATCTTCATCGTCTGCGCGATGGCCGACATCGCCACGATGACGGGCTCCAACTGTGGAGGTCTGATCAAGGACGCCTGGCAGTAGGCCACGCACCAGAACGGAGAACCATGAGCACCAATCGAATTCAGACCGGCGGCTCGTCGAAGGCCTCCAACGCCAACGACGACAAGGAGCCCAAGGACAAGACGAACACCGACAGCCTCCCCAAGCCGAAGCCACAGGCCGGCAAGTACGTGCCCACCTGCATCCTCAAGTACATGTCGGCCAAGACGAGAAAGCCTCGTGAGGAAGGCCCCAGGATCACCGACGGCGAGGAATCGATGGAGAACGTCCTGACGGACTTGAGCAAGCGCGACGTCAAGCGCTTCCTCGCGATCGGAGCGATTCGACACTACGTCGAGTGAGCCTCAACCGTCGCTGACCCTCGATGGCCCTCATCACGAAAGCCGAGCTTGAGCGGCGCATCGGGGTTCACACTCTCGCTGAGCTGACGAGCGACGACGGCTCGGGCCAGGCCGACAACGCCATCGTCGACGAGTTGCTCGAGGAGGCGTCCGACCGGGCCATGGGAATCCTGTGGTCCGGCTTCCCGTCCGAGCAGCAGATCACCGATCTCATGACCGCCGACCGCGCGGCCAAGGGGGCGGTGCTCGACATCGCCGCCGAGCTCGCCGGCATGCGCCGGTCCGGGCTGCAGAGCGAGGACGGCAAGACGCCCTACAGCGGGTGGGCGGCGCGAGCCGAGAAGCGCCTCGTGGAGATCGCCGCTGGCAAGCGCCGCGCGAAGGGCGAGGCCGAGGCGGGCACCAACGCGCGCCTCGGTGTTCGCACGCGTCCCGACCGTCGCCCCATCTTCGCGGCCACGAAGGACAACCCCAGGGGCCCGGGCGGGTTCTAGCCGCGGGTGCTGCGCGATGTCGTCGGTTCTCTTCGACGTTCAGGTGGATCCCACCGACCTGCTCGAGGTGCTCGAGCGCAAGGGGCGAGCGACCGAGGTCCTAGCGCCCACGTTCGCCATCGTGGCCGAGGACTTCGTCGCCGCCGTCGTCGACCGGATCGACAGCCAGGGCGATGGCGCCTGGCCCCCAAACGCGCCCAGCACCATCGACCAAAAGGGCAGCGCGGCGCCCATGATCGACACCGGGCAGCTGCGAAGCTCGATCCGAGCGGAGAGTGGCAAGGACTGGGCGATGGCATCGACCAGCACGGCCTACATCGTCTTCCACCTCGACGGCGGCGACCTCATTCCGCGCCGCAACCCCTTCGACATCGGCGAGCAGCACTGGGAGGACGCCGCGCAGCTCATCGCTGACGCGGTGGCGGCGGCATGAGCGCATGCGCTGAAAGGTCGGCCCGATGAGCCTGGGTTTTCGCGTCACCGTCATGCGCTCGATCATGGGCGTCCTGGCACCGCTCACGGGCCAGCGCGCCACCGGGACGGCGCTTGTGCGTGCGACGGGCAGCGACGTCGTCCTGCCTCGTGGGTGCTTCGCGGCGCCCATCGTGGAGAGCGACACCGGCAACAAGGCCATCGCGCGGGACAAGCTGCTGTTCACCACGGCCGAGACGACCGTCACGGCGGGGGGCACCGCGGTGCCCGTGGCGTCGTTGGTCGGCGGCGCGCGGCACAACTTCGCGGCGGGAACCGACCTCCGGTGGGATCCACAGCTCGCCGGTGTCGAGATCGTCTCAAGCCTGAACGTCGCGACGACCGGGGGCGCGGAGCCCACCGGTGACGCGAAGCTACGTGGGCTCATTCCCTACGAGGAGCTCGCGACCAACAAGATCGGCGGCGCCATCTTCGCCGCCAAGCTGCAGGGGCTGACACCGGGCGTGGTGGTGACCTGGGCGGGGACGGGGGCAGCCGAACGCATGGGCCGGAACGTGTGGCAGCGATCGGACCGGTGGATCCTCTACCTCGTCGTCACGCGCAAGCAGGGCACCGTCGAGCGCGGTCACGAGGGGCTAAACCTGCTCGATCTGCTCGAGGCCTACCTGGGGGAGCGCGGCGCCGTTGACGGTCGCAACTTCTCCGACCCTGGGGTGAGCATCGTGGGCGCGTCTCGGCACAGCGTCACGCCGAGCTCGTACGTCTACGCGCTCACCATCGAGACGCACGGCGGCATGAAGCGCATCGACACGCGGTTGGTCGACGGCACGGCGCACGGGGTGATCGCGGACTGGGATCGCTCCCGCTACGACGTGAACGTGGCCACCACCCCCGAGTACCCGCTCATCGTGGACGCTCGGTACGACCAGGACCCGTGACGCACGTAGGCGCGCCGTCCGAACGCCGCGCGCTAGACCGGTGTCGAGATGAGCAACCGCTTCCTCCGTGCGACGGAAAAAGGCTCGCCGACCCGCTACGGCTGGCCGAGCCAACGTGTCCAGCCGGGCGCCATCATCGCGCTGACCCACGAGGAGACGCTGCGTTTCAAGCGCGGCTACGACCGGCAGATCCGCGAGGGCGCCTTCGAAGAGGTGGCCGAGAAGGACCACAAGGCGTGGCTCGACAAGCGCGCCACCGCCGGGAGGAAGGTTCCTCAGGAAGCCAAAGCCGATGAGGCGAAGGCCAAGGCAGCCGAAGAGGCCAAGGCCGACAAGAAGTCCAAGCGAGGTGAGGCATGAGCGTCAACCCCGTCGTATCCCCGAGCGTCAAGACGCCCAGTGTCTACATTTCGGTGAACCTCAAGGCCGGCGCTGTAGCGCCTGGTAGCGCGCCGCTCAAGGCGCTCATCCTTGCCAGCAAGTCGAGCGTCGGCACCATCACCGCCGACACCGAGCTGGCCGAGAACGTCAGCGCCGAAGACGTCAAGGGGCTCTGTGGGCTCGGCACGCCCGGGTACCTCGCAACCAAGCGGCTCTTCGAAGAGTACCCGCTCGCTCAGGTGGACCTCGTCGCCCCGGCGGTGAACGTCTCGGCTGTTGCGGCCACAGGCGTCATCACCTTCTCGGGTTCCCCCACGGAGAGCCGAACGATCCGCGCCTACATCTCGGGCCGTCGCGTCGAAGCTGTGTGGGCTGCTGGCGACGACGCCCAGGCGGGGGCCGAGGCCTTGCGGGATGCGGCCAACGCACTCGGCGCAGAGATGCCCATCGTGGCCACCGCCCTCGTCAACGGGGCCGGTCCGGATTGGGACATGATCTCGACCTTCCGTGTTCCTGGCCCCATCGGCAACGACTGCCGCGTGTACGTGCAGCTCATCGGGGGCGCGGGTGGCACGGTGGCGGCGCCCGCTGGCAACACGCTGGCGGGCGGCACCGGCGAGCCCGACTATACCAACGCGATCTCGATCCTGACGGGCAAGGAGTACGACCTCATTCTGAACTGCTGCAGCAACGCGGACGCTCAGGACGGTAGCAGCTCGAGCAACCCCGGGCGCGTCAAGACGGACATCGACCTGCGCAAGACCGGCGGCGCGGCGAAGCTGCAGCAGCAGGTGGTCGGGGTCACCGCGACGCTCACCGACGTCAAGACGGGCACGGGCAACATCAACGACGAGGAGTCGCAGCTGTCGTTCTGTCTCGCTGGGCAGTCGTTGCCGGCGGAGTTCGGCGGGGCCGAAGTGGGCGCGCGACTTCGCGAGGAGTCGATCGATCCGGCGAAGAACCGGATCGGAATGCCCTACCGTGCGCGCTTGTTCGGAGCCTTCGACCTGAGTCTCGACAAGCCGGACGAGACCGAAATCGAAGATGCGCTCAACACCGGCGTGTCGATCATTACCTACGCCGACGACGGGACGCTGCTGCCGGCTCGTCCGATCACGACCTACCACAAGGACGCACTCGGCAACCCCGACGCGAGGGTGCTGGACGTGTCGATCCCCACGGGCGTCTTCGCGGTGGCCAAGGACCTTCGGGTCGCGCTGCCACAAGAGTACCCGCAGAAGAAGCTCAGCAAGAACCTTGAGCCGGGCGACGATCCGCCCCCGCCCGACGTGGTCGAGGAGCGCGACGTGCAGGCCTTCATCGGCCAGCGCATCCGATTCTGGATCAGCCGGGGCGTGGTCCGCCGCGACAAGTGGGAGGAGGCCATCGCCAACGAGACGTTCGTCGTCCAGGTGAACCCCTCCGATCCGAGCCAGCTCGACATCGTGCTGCCGCTCAGCATCGTCCCGCCGCTAGCCAAGTTCGGCATCGACGTCCGCCACTTCAGGAACTGACGAGGACCCAACCGCATGGCCACTCAGGAATTGCTGCGCTACCCCCGTGGACAGATCGCCATGGGCGGCGACCTGCACCAGGTGCGCGAGGGCGAGCTGAGCCTCAATAACAACGCCAGCCTCATCTTCACGCTGCGCAAGCAGGGCAAGCCGGCCGGCGTCGTGAAGGGCAACGAGGACGTCACGGGGTCTTTCGTCGCCATGATCGACGAAGACGATCGCGAGAAGGACTGGTTCAGCTACGCCAAGACGCTCAAGGGGCTCAACTTCCAGTACAAGTCGCCCAAGGTCACCGACGTCGTCGAGGGCGTGGTGCAGCAGGTCACGATCCGATTCCCCGATGGCGGCGCCATCGAGATGACGATCAACCTCATCGGCATCCACATCGACTGAGCGCGCCATGGAAACCGCGCTGGGTGAGCAGACGCCAACCTGGGCGCCGTCGTCGACGACGGCGCGGTGGTTCGAAGGCAAGGACCTGTCCGAGATCGAGATCCTCGAGCACGGCGGCCGGCACCTCTACCCCGAGCAGATCAAGCGCCGCGTCGTCAAGACCGGGCAGGAGGAAGCGGTCGACGTGCTGGTGCGGATCCCCTCGACAACCGAGAAGGTTCGGGCCCGGCGCGACGCGCTGCGATGGGGCGCCGAGCTGCTCAGCTTGAGCAAGGGCGAGGCGGTCACGATCGACGCCATCCGGGCGCGAGCGGGCGAGGTCTACTGGCAGCACATCGACAACGTGTGCCTGCTCAGTCACTGCGTCTTCGAAACGGACGAGCCGTACCGACGCTACGCGCTGCCGGAGATCCTCGATGCGCACCACCCGCAGGGGGCGCTGTACGACCTGCTCGAGCGGCTCGACTGGTGGGCCATGCAGGAGGACCCCCGTATTGGTGATCTCAACGAGGACCAGCTGGTCGAGATCGCCGCGGCCATCGCCGGAAAGGGCCACACTGGCCCTTTACTCGCTATCGATGGGCGCGCGCGCGAGAGCTTCATTGTTTCCATGGCGTCCCGGCTCAGCAGCTCACCGACGCCCAAGTCCTCATCGCCATCGCCCGCGACCTCGACGGAGGACTGATGCCGCCGGAGCTCTGGGCGCGGATGTTCGCTCCGAGCCTGCGACAGCGCGTCGAGGAGCACGTGGAGGAACGCCATGGCTGAGACGACCGCAGCAGTCCGACTGACGCTCAAGGACCGGGGGTTCGTTCGGACCTTTCAGCGCACGGCGCAGACCGTGGGGCAGGGCGCCCGGGACATGGGGGCCAAGCTGCGCTCGTCGATGTCTCGTGGCGTCGACGGGGGCATGGACGCCCTGCGGGCCATGGGTAGCCAGCTCAAGAACGTGACGGGGCTCGTGGGGGGGATCGCGGGTGGGCTGGGCCTCGCCGAGCTCGCCAAGGGGGCCATCGACGCAGAGACCCAGTTCCGCAACCTGTCGTTCGCGCTGGAGGCGGGCACAGGGCGCGCTCACGACTGGCTCGAGGTGCAGGCCCGCGCCAAGACGGTCGCCCGTCAGACGGGCATTCAGGCCGAGGAACTTGGGCGCGCCATGGACGAGCTATTCAGCGGCACCGGTGACGCCGAGTTCATGAACGCAGCGCTGAGCACCATCGGCACCACCGCCCGAGCGACCGGCGACGACGTCACGGCGCTGAGTAAGATCGCCGGCACCCTCAACCAGAAGTTCGGCCTGAGCGCGCAGGAGCTCCCCGAGGCCATGGCCATGGTGGTGTCGGCCGCCCACGCCGGCGGCGCGTCGATCGAGGACCTCGCCGACGACTTTGCCGAGGTTGGCGGTAAGGCCAAGGCCATGGGGGCCACGGGGACCGAGGGGCTTCAGCAAATGCTCGGGATCCTCAACCTCGCCAAGCAGGAGAGCGGTCGATTCGAGCAGGCCATGACGGCCATCCCGCAGATCTTCGATCAGATCCTCGAGCGCACCGACAAGGGCGTCCTGAAGTCGGGGGGCAAGGTCCCGATCGAGATCGGAACGGTCGACGCGCAGGGCCGTCCGCGCTCGCCGTCGGACATCCTGGCCGACATCGTCATGGCCACGCAGGGCAACGCGGCCGAGCTTGGGGAGTTTGGCTTTGGCGGCGAGGGCCTGCAGACCATCATGGCGCTCGCCAAGACGTTCCGCGCCGAGCTCGACGCGACAGGGGGCGACATCAACGCGGCCCGCGACGCGATCGCCAAGGCGCTCAACGGTGCGGCGGGCGAGGCCATGGCGTGGTCGAAGATTCAAGAGAAGGCGGCGAGCAACCTGGACTCGACGCAGGGACGCGTCGACCGCGCGATCGTGAAGCTGCAGGAGGCGTTCACGACGCCCGAGATGATTGGGGCGCTGACGAAGCTGGCGGAGGTGCTGCCACCGGTGGCGGACGCCATGGCCAAGCTGCTGGGTTTCATCACCGACAGTCCCATGACCGCGGGGGCGCTCGGGGCGTCGGCTGTCTTCGGGCGTGGGGCCATCGGGGGCATGCTCGCTGGCGGTGGCGCGGGCGGGGGCGGGGCGGCGATTGGTAAGGCTGCGGCGGCCCAGATGGCGGCGCAGGCGGCGTCGACGGGCGGGCTCATCGCCAGGGGCTTCGCGGCGGCGCCGGCGATCGCGCTGGCGGGAGCGTCCATCGGATCCGTGTTCGAGCAGCTCGGCAAGCTGAAGGACGAGGCCGGGACCTACAACCCGGTCGAGGCGGCCCGAATGGGGGCTCAAGAGCGCGAGCGCGCGCGCGAAGAGCTGACGGCCAACGCGGTTCGCAGCGGCACCCGCGCGATCGACGAAGACTACGGAACCTTCGGCGAGGGTGGGTTTCTGGGGCTCGGCTTCGGGGACACCGCGCCCGAACGGTACGCGCTGCGCGATGTGCATGGCGCCGACGGGCAGATCACCACCGAGCGCACGCAGATCGCCAACCAGGACGCGCAGACGGGGCTCGCGGATCTCGTCGCCTCGATCGGGCGCCAGGTCGAACAGCAGCAGCGGGGCGGCAAGCCCAACGTCACCCTCCCCGAGGTGAAGGTGGAGATCGACCCGTCGAGGCAGGCGCAGCAGGCCAGCCAGCTCGCGCGCGAGACGGCGGCGGGGATTGCACGGCAAGAGCTTCGGGTGCGGGTGCTGAACGCCGACGAGATCCGAAGCGCACCGTCACCGACGCCGGGCGCAGCGCCCCGTCCCGGCTCGGCCACCTGACGACGTGTCACCGTAGGCCATGGCCGAAGGCATTTTCGACCGGTACCCCGTCGCCAAGTGGGAGGTGAAGGGCAAGCCCGCCCTGACGTTCCCGTTTGAGCTCCTCGAGGAGAATGGCGGCAACCGGCTCGCCCCGCACGAGCGGCTCTATCGGGACGGGGCCCGCGTCGACGACACGGGCGCGAGCGCCACGACCTACACGTTCACGATCTCGGTATTCAACTCCCCGAACCACGAGGAAGGTGTTGACGGGCTGGCGCAGTATCCGGACCTCGCGATCGCGCTCATCGAGTCCTGTTTGGTCCACGAGACGGGCACCCTGACCGTTCCCACGAAGGGGCCGCGCCGGTGTCGGGCCCACACGTGGCGGCGGATGGAGGATGCCACGAAGGTCGACATGGCTGGCCTCGTCATCACGTGGATGGAGGACAACGAGGACGACGCGGAGGTGGCTGCTGCGCAGGCGCCGAGCGCTTCGGCGGTCGCTGCCAAGTTCGCCCAGGACGCCCTCGACGCGGGCCAGGGGCTGGGGCTCGAGAACGACAACTTGAGCTCGCTCACCGAGCTCGCGGCCGATCTCGAGCATCTCGCCAACGCCCCGTCGCAGTTCGTGGCGGACATCGAGGCCAAGAGCGGCAACCTGGTCGCCTCGGTCGACCGCATTGGTGACACGATGGCTGCGCAGGGGGACCTGTTCGGCGAGCCCGATTCGAGCCGCACCCATCGCCAGCTCAACCGGTTGCGAGACGTCGCCGCTCGCGCCCCGGCCGAACCCCACGAGCACCTCGGTCGGATCGTCAACCGGACGTTCACCACGGCCATGTCGATCTTCGACGTGGCTACGGTGGTGGGCCAGGACGTGACAGACCTGATCCCGCTCAACAGCCAGCTGCCGGATCTGCTGCGCATCGAGCGCGACACGCCGGTGAGGGTCTTCGCGTGAGCGGCGGGGGCGCAAACAAGGCATGAGCCGCAAGCCCGACCGGATCTTGGTCGAGACGGACGAGGGCGTCTTCGACCGGTTCAGCCGACTCGAGGTCGTCAACGACATCGTCGGGCTGACCGAGGCGACGATCGAAGTCGGCGACGATGGCGCGTGGCCCGAGCTCGAGCGGCTCGTCAAACCGGGCGTGAGCTGGCGGGTCACGCTGAACGGCAAGCCCCGACTCGCGGGCCGGGCCGAGGTCAACGAGGTGCCCGCGTCCACGCAAAGCGGGGTGGGGCTGACGCTCACGATCCGGACCAAGCTCGCCGACGCCCGGTACCGGACGGCCGACGAGACGGTCCGCGTCGAGGGCACGACTATCAAGGAATTCGTGCTCGCCTGCTACGCGCCTCTCGGTTTCACCGAGGCAGACTTCGTCTTCGGGACCTTCGCGGCTCGTGACCTCATGACCGGGGCTGGCGCTGGCGGTGGGCCTGTCACCGACCTCGAGAAGCTCAATCCGCAGCAGGCCAAGGTCCAGCCGGGCGAGTCGATTCACGACGCCGTCGAGCGCCACCTCGCCCGGTTCCACGCCACGCACTGGGACGCCCCTGACGGCCGAATCGTGGTGGGGGTCCCCGACGACACCCAGACGCCGCTCTACCGCCTGCAGTCCAAGCGTGTTGGCCGTGCTAAGGGCAACAACGTGCTGACCTTTCGGCGGGTCCGGGACTGGACCGACGTAGCGCGCACCGTGACCGTCACCGGGCAGGACCGCGGCCAGCAGTCGGCCCGCAAACGGATCCGTGGGCTGGCGACCGACGATGAGGTGGAGGCGGTGGCCACGGCCACGGGGCACTTCAATCGCCAGGTCCTCGTCAGCGGCAGCCAGGCCAAGCAGCAGAGCCACGCCGACGCCATCGCCCTGCGCGAGCTAAGCGCCCGACAACGGCGCAAGAACGGCTTCGAATTTACGGTGGACGGCTGGAGCTACTGGGACGGGAGCATCCAGATCCCATGGGCCAACGACACCACCGTTGACGTCGACGTCGACGCGCTCGGGCCCGAGGGCAAGGGGCGGTTTCTGATCGTCCGCGTCTCGCTGGCGCTGTCGACGACGGGGGCGGCGACGACGTCGATCGCAGCCGTGGCCCCGGGGATTTGGGTGGTGTGAGGACGACATGAAACCACTGACCGAATACGCCATCGCCTTCGGGCGCATCGCCGCGACCGTCCTGAAGGGGGCAAGCAACTCCATCCTGGCCAACCTGTCTCTGATCGAGGGCGAGGACGGTACCGAAGAGGGCTCGACCGAAGAGCCCCTCTACGGCCAGATCGGGTTCTACGTCCGCCCCATGCCGCCGACCTCGGCCGAGGACGCCGACGGGCTCAATCCCGAGGGTGCGGCCGAGGTGGTCGCCGTGCGGTACGGCGACGAGGTGATCCCGCTGGCGGGCAGGGACCTGCGCTGCAACGCCAGCGTCAATCCCAGCGACGGCGCCATGGGGATCGCCCACTACGGCGGCGGGTTCGTCGAGCTCGCGTGGAACGCGTCGAAGAACGGGACGGTAGCGACGCTCTACGCGCTGCGGAAGAACCCCGACGGCTCGCCCGACAAGGCCTCGGTGCTGACCATCAACAGCGAGGCCTCGGACGCCAGCATCATCATGCTGCACGAGTCGGGGCAGAGCATCACGCTCGGTCCGGACGGGCAGATCATCCTGTGCAACTCGGGGGGCGACGGCTACGTGGAGGTGAAGGACTCGGGCGAGGTGACCGTGAATGCGGCGAGCGTCACCATCGTCGGCGGCACGGTCATCGGCTCGGCAGCGGACCCCAACGTGGACCCATCGATTCAGGAGCTCGCCAAGAAGACCGAGCTCAACGCATGGATCGGCGAGGTGAACACGGCGCTCGGTGCGGCGGATGGCCAGCTCAAGGCTCTGGGTGAGGCGGGCCTGGTGGCGCCCCTTGCGGTCCCCGAATACACCTCGCAGCTCAAGGGCGTGTGAGTGAGCAACTGCGCGTTTCCGCCGTTCCCCCCCGCGTTCGGCTTCGCGTTGCCGGGGCTGCCGCCGTTGCCCCAGCTGCCCTCGCTTCCGGGGCTGCCGTTTGCGTTGCCGGGGCTGCCGCCGTTCCCCCCCGCGTTCGGCTTCGCGTTGCCGGGGCTGCCCGGTTTGCCGGCGCTGCCGAGTCTACCGGGCGTGACCTGTCCGCTCGATTGAGAGGTCGGGTGCTACCCCCTCGATGTGTCCTACGTGATCCCGCCGGCCGGGCTGAGCCCGGTGAGCTTCTTCTCGCCGAGCGAGCACCTTGGTCAGCCAGGCCCGCCGCCGATGCTGGCCGACGCGATCGACCTCCGGACGGGGGACTTCGGTTCGATCACCGAGGCGCCGCACCCCGTGGACGCGGCGGTGCTCGAGCAGTTCCGGCTCTGGCGCGGCACAGGGGTGGCGGTGATCGACCAGGGGCAGAACTTCCGGCGTATCGAGAAGGTCACCGACGCCACCCCGCGCGAGCTTGAGGACGAGGCCCGGAGCATCCTCCGGCCGTTCGTCGAGCGTGGGGACGTGGCGATCCTGGCCATCTCGAGCGAGTCGCCATCCGTCGGCGCGACCCCTGACACGGGGCAGGTGATCATCCACTACCGCAACCTCCGGAGCGGGCAGCTGCGCGAGGTGACCACGTGACCAGTCTGGTGGCGGCCGAGCGCGCCTTCGTCGTCTTCCGGCGGGGTGAGATCCGAGACGACATCCTGCGCTTCTGGCGTAACGGCCTGCGCAAGCTCATCGATCCGTCGACGGGCGTGGCCTACACCGAGGACGCCATCGCGTCCTCAACGGCACGCCAGAGCCGCTGGTGGATCGAGGCCGACCTGCTCGACGCGGTCCTGTTGGCAGCGCAGCAGCGGGGTTTGTACCTGGCCAATCAGATCCGCCCCGACCGCGCCTCCACAGGCTTCCTGCGACGTTACCACCGCGACCTGTGGGGCCTGGTCCCTCTGCCGGCCACGGGCGGCAGCGGGCCCGTGGCGGCGCCGGCGACGGTGGGCAGCGTCTTCGTCGGGTCGACGACGATCCCCGACCCCATCGCGACCAAGCTTCGCGACGCGGCCGGCAACCGGTACCAGGTGCTGTTCACCATCACGGCCACCGCCAACGGGGCCGGCAGCGGCGTCCCCGGCGCGAACCTCACGCTCAAGGGGATCGATACCGGCGAGGATACCAACCTGCCGTCGGGCAGCGTCCTGACCTACATCGAGAACCAGCCGCTCGGGGTCAACGGGGACCCGACGGCGTCGGACGACTTCCGCGACGGCGCCGCGGCTGAGCGCGACGCCGACTACGCGCGGCGCATCATGGACCACCAGCGCCATCGTCCGGCCTCTGGCAACCCGGCTCACTTCCGCGCCTGGGCGCGCGAGGCGAGCGTCAGCGTCTTCGACGCCTACGTGTACCCCTGCGCCTTTCACGCCGGCTCGACGCTGGTCGTGATCACGAGCAAACGGGGGGTCACTGCTGGCCCCGACGGTCGCATCCCCACCGACGCGACCCTGCAAGACGTCCGCGCCGAGCTCACGCCACCGGGGTCGCCGCGCGTGCCCCGCCCCCCGCACGTGCTCGTCGTGCGCCCGGTGGCTCGCCCGAGCGACCTCGTGTTGTCGCTCGCCATGCGGAAGGGCTCGAGCGCCGGCTGGACCGACGCGACGCCGTGGCCGCACCAGGACTCCGGGACGCCGACCACCATCACCGCGGTCACCGACCAGCAGAACATCGAGATCACCCAGCCCGCCGGCGCCGACGGTCTCCCCGCCGGAGTGACGGCGCCGTCGATGATGGTGTGGGATCCGGACACGAGCCGGCTCGAGAAGCTCGTCGTGCAGTCCGTCACCGCGGCCGGCGGCGACGCCTACGACGTGGTGCTGGCGACGGCGCCGGCGACGACGCTGGCGGTGGGGCAGTACATCTCGCCGGACAACGGGCGACGAGGCACCATGGACGTGGCGATCGAGGCCTACTTCGACTCGCTCGGACCCGGCGAGGTCATCGACCTCGACACCGACGACCGCGCGCACCGCGCCTTCCGGTTCCCCGAGGCACTCGAGCAGGCTCCGCAGCGCGTGGGGTCGGGGGTGCTCACGTACCTGCGAGACGCGCTGTCGGCGGCCATCGCCAACGAGACGCTCGAATCGGCGAGCCCCGCGGTGCCGATCCTTCCCACCGATCCCGCCGACGGTCCCGACCTCATGGTTGCAGGGCACGTCGGTCTCTACGCGGAGTAGCCATGGCAGGATTCCCCACACGCATCAGCCGCGCCACGCTTGGCCCCAAGCGCAAGGACTTCGACGAGGCCGTCGACGAGACGTACTACGTCAGCGCGCGGTTCATCGAGATGCTGTTCCATCAGGTGTGCGGCATGAACCTGCTGTCGTCGAGGTGTGGCGGGCTCATTGTGAGCAACGCGCTCGCGGCCCACGAAGAGAGCTGGGCGCCGGACGGTGGCGCCGCACCGACCTTTTCCCACGTGGCCACCGGGCACTACCGCATCACGTACCCCGCCACCGCGGACGACGAGGCAGGCAACACCGTGGCGATCGCGCTGACGCGGGCGCGTGGCTTCGTTCAGGGCGCGGCGGCCCGCTCGGTCACCGCCACGGCGTCGGGATCTCAGGTCGACGTCTACCTGTTCGACGCGGCGGGGTCCACGGTGGACGGCGACGTTTGGTTTGAGGCCTTCTGATGCTCGGCTCGATGAACCCCCTGCCGATGCGGGTCGGCGGCGGTCCGACCCGGGCCGAGGTCATCTGGCGTCAGCTCCGGAGCGGACTCGGGACGCGGGGCGCCGGCCCCGAGGGCAGCAGCGAGGACCGGTGGCGGCAGGCCAAGGCGCTGGGGATCGCCAAGGTGCTGAGCATGCAGGAGCGTGCGGCGGCGCAGGCGTTCCCGCAGCTCGGTATCGAGCACCTGCCCATCTACGAAGCCATCCTCGCGGTGACGGGTGGGGACACACTGGCGGCGCGCACCGAGGCCGTCACGGCGGCCTACGTGGGGGTGCCGGACGCCACGGACCCTGGCCTCGAGGCGGCGCTGCAGCGCATCGATCCCACCATCGAGCTCGTGGTGGCGCCCCACGCCGAAGCGCTGGTGACCCGCTACGGCAAGCCTTTCGGTGCGGCGCAGGATACGGCGAAGTGGCCCGCCTACAGCGAGCACTTCTTCGCCTTCGTCAAGTGGCCCGTCATCGACGAGTCCAAGCGGGGGAGCGTCGAGCGCCTGCTCAACAAGTCGCTGCCGGCCTGGTGCGACTTCGTCATCTACCAGTCGGAGGGGTTCACGCTCGACGAGGACCCGCTAGACGTAACCTTCCTGGTGTAATTCGAGGTAGCAACGCATGGCCAACTTCACACGCGTGAACCCACCCGGGTGGGGCTTCAAGGCAGATCTGACCAGCGCTCAGGCGAACCAGCTGGACATCGACCACGCCAAGGCCGTCAATGGCGACGACGGGTCGAGTCACTCACCCGCCGCCCCGGTCCAGATCGACGGGCCCGGGGGGATCCGAACGGACCAGCTGCTCTGCAACGGGACGGCCGACGTGACGGGGACCCTCGAGGTCACTGGGGATCTGATCCTTACGGGCGCTACCATGCAGGTCGACTCCGCCAGCTCGCTGGATGTAGAGAGCCGCATCAATTTCGCCGGGAACCTCGCCGGCATCCGCTACCGACAGAACACCTCTCTCGGGGACGCCGACGCTGACATCACCGTGGCGGCTGACACCTACTGGATCAGCGCCGCGCTGACCGCTGTTCGTACCTACACGGTCCGCCACACCGGGATTGTGCCCCTTACCGGGCAGCGCATTCGTATCCGCCGCAGCCAGTCGAGCCCGTCGGAGAACATCATCCTCGCCCACGAAGACGCCTCGGTGATCTGCACCTTGAACGGCGGCTTCACCTATTCGTGGGTAGAGCTCGAGTACTTTGGCGCCAACGACTGGCGCGTTGTCGGCTGGGGTAGCGCAACCTCCGAGGACGATCGGGATTGGGTCTGGCGCGACGGGAGCTCTCAGCACATCGTGGCCATTCAGTTCTGACCATGCCCGACTTCACTGCACGCGTGACGACCCCTTCGGGGTTCACCGACTTCGTCGACGACGAGGTCCCAAGTCGACTCAGTCCCGTGCAGGGGTACCCGCACCGGTATGCGCGGGTGCCCGTCGCGACCACCGACGTGCAGGTGGCCGCGACGGTGGCCGGCGTCGAGGCACCGGCGGACGCCGCGCTCGGGGGGCGGCTGTTCACGTGGTGGTGGGTGCAGACACCGTTCCCGAAGCCTACGATTCAACACCTCGCGGGCAAGTCGAGCGAAATCGACTTGGTGGGCTGGCCGAACGGCGACGCCGGCGCCGTTGGGCTGTGGGTGCTCGGGGTGGCCCGCCCTGACGGCGGCACGGTGCTGCTGTCGTTCAACGTGGAGGTATGACCGATGGCAGGCCTGATCGATGAGCTGAGCCCGCTGACCGTCGGCGCCGAACGGATCGCGCTGCGGCCGGCGGATCCGGACGCGATGCCGCGCGCCTTCGACGTCTACGTGCTGGTCGTGGACTACGCGCTCTGCGAGCCCGAGGGGGTCATGCTGCCGCTCGAGGTCATCGTCACCTCGCCGTCCGACACGCAGCGGACGCTGCACCGTTTCTTTGCGCCCACCGAGCTGAGCATCTTCCCCGACGAGGGCGGGCGGTGGCTCGTCACGTTGCGCGAGGTGGCCCACAACAAATGGTGGGGACGCTACGCGTTTACCGCTGCTGGGGACCAGCTCACCTGACGTAGACGCTGCCCCCGCAGGGGGCTCGCTACGGTACCCCCGTGAGCGGCGCGGAATTCAGCATCGACGGGGACGCTTTCGCCAACCTCGGCTACGACGCCGCGCACAACCAGGTGCTCGACCTGCAGCTCGAGGGCGAACCGACGGCGCGCAAGGTTGTCTTCTCGCAGGTGCAGAAGAGTGAGGGCGCACCCGACCTCGTGTTCAGCCCCGCCGACGGGCAACCGGTGACGCCGGGTGGTGTGGTGCAAACCACCATGCCGGCCGATGGTGCTCACGCATGGATCGTTCGCTGCCAGGTGAACGACGGGATCGACGCGAGCGCCGAGAAGGTCGCGGCCTGGACCAAGGAACGCGCGGTGGTCATTCGCGCCGACGGCAAGCGCAAGATTTGCCCTGCCGAGTCGACCCAGTACAGCGGCACCTACGGATGGAGTACCGCTCACAACGAGCTCGTTGACCTGGGCGGCGGCGCACCTCACACGACGTTTCAGCAGCAGACCTTCCTCAACATCCTGGGCCTAACGAACCTCGACCTCGATGAAGTCGTTCTTCCTGACGATCACTCGTTCGAGGTTGTCACGCGCATCCAGTCCGAGAACCAGACGACGGGCAACGTGACGCTGGGGCGCCACATGTCGTTCTGGGAGAAGCGCTCCGGGACGCTCACCCACCGAGTAAGCATCAACTCGGGAAACTACGCCGGGAACGGGTCCTACACGACGACCTTTCAGGTTTCGCCGGGGGGAGATATCCGGATCCCCAACATGAACCCGCCCCAGACGAGCGACGTCCACGTCATGGTCGAGGTCTACGCCAGGCCGCTCGTCTATTAGGCCACCACCGCCGCCCGCCGCACTTCGAAGAACCCATTGCGCGCCCCAGGGGCCACGCTGCCGTCGCTGTCGACGGTGTAGTCCCAGCGCCCGACGTGGGTGGCGTCGTCGTGGCTCGTCTGCTGCGACCACACGTACTCGCCCGGTTGCACCTCGGAGATGGAGGCGTCCCCGGATGGCACCTCAAAGGCGGCGCCCCGTCGAGGTTTCACGTGAATCGACCACGAGTCCGGGGCGGTCAGCACGCCTCCTACGCGGAAGCGGATGGTGGTCTCAACGCGGTCGCCTGCGGTGTGGGGCACGGGATCCTCCTCGATGTCGATCAGCGTAGCAGGGCGGCTGTAAGCCGTGATGGTGGTCGACGCGGCGAGCTGCAAAATGACCACGCTGGCGAGGTCGTGCACCACGTGCCCTGACGCGATCGTGGCTAGGTCCACGTCGAGCTCGGCCTGGACGGTCAGCGAGGCGAGGTCGTGAACGGTCAGCGTTGAGGCGCGGCCCTGCAGCGTGATGCTCTGGACCGTCGCGACGCTGTCGAGATCGTGAACGACGCGCCCGCTCGGAATCGCGGTGAGGTCGACGTCGAGATCGGGGTCCATTGTGAGGCTCGCCAGGTCATGCACGGTCCGGCCGCTGGCGATGGCGGTGAGGTCGACGTCCTGCGCAGCCTGGGCCGCCACGCTCGCCAGTTCGTGAATCTGGTGGCCGCTCACGATGGTGGTGAGCGAGATGGTCTGCCCCGACACCACGTCCACGCTGGCGAGGTCGTGCACCACGGTCCCCGAGGGCAGCGCGCCCAGGTCTACCTCGAGCGCCGGCCCGGAGCCGACGCTCGTGAGAGCGTGCACGGTGACGGTCGGTCCGAGCGCACCCAGGTCGACGTCGTTGGCGGGGCCGCTGACGACGCTGGCGAGATCGTGCACGACGTGGCCCGAGGCGATGGTAGTGAGGTCGATGTCTTGGTCGCTGCCCTTGATGGTGACGCTCTCGAGATCGTGCACCTGGTGACCGCTGGCGACGGCACCGAGGTCGACGTTCTGCGCGCTGAGGATGTCCTCGATGGCGTCGGCGGTCCCGACGAAGGGGACCCCGTCGGTCCCGAAGGCGTAGGTGACGAGCCCCACGTAGACGGTGTCGGGCCAGGCGGGCTCGCTCCCGGGGAAGGCGTGGGCCGAGCTCCAGCTGTCCTGTGCTGGGTCAGGCTGGCCGCCAGGGCCGAGCTGGTTGGGCTCCTGCCATTGGAAGGTGATGGCCTTGCCGGCGCTGCCGACGATCCGGAAGTCGGCGCGCGTTCCCGTGATCGCGTTGGTGCCGACGTCGTTGACACTCGATGAGCCACTGGCGTTCGTCTTGGCCTCGATGGTGCGTTCCGAGCCCCCGAACCCGGTAGCCCCTCGGTACCCCACCACGAAGTGCCGGTAGTCCTGCTCGGGGCTGCCCAAGTCCGCGTTCACCTGCATGCCGCAGAAGTTGTAGGGGTTCCCCAACAGCGTGGGGGTCCCCTGGGTGTCGGCGGCCGAGACGCCGATCCCGATGTTGCGGACGATGATCTCGAAAGGGAACTCGGTGGCCTTGAAGTCGCCGCGTCCGGCGTCGCTGTTGAACCAGGTCGTAACGTCAGCGGTGTTGTCGGCGAGCTCGGCGAGGTAACGGCCATTGGCCTCGGTGACGTTGGGCAGGTCCGACGCGTTCACGGTTGTGTAGCCGTCCAGTGTCCCCGACCCTTCGAAGGCGTCGTGCAGCGCGCCGACGAGGGTGACAGAAGCCAGGTCTCGCACCACGTGCCCCGACGGGATCGCGGCTAGGTCGATGTCCTGCTCGGGCTGAGCCGCGACGCTGGCCAACGCCGGCAGGGTGTGACCGCTGGCGATGGTGGTGAGGTTGATGGTCTGCTCCGACCCGCTGGTGACCGAGGCCAGGTCGTGGACGGTGTGTCCCGACGCGATCGTGGTCAGGTCGATGTCCTGCTCGGCCGCCGCGCCGTTGGCCTCCTCGAGCAGGGCGGCGTGGAGCGTTGCGATGTCCCCACCCGAGACGGTGGTGGCGTAGATGGCGATCGCCCACCAGTCGCCTGACCACACCGCGCCCGAACCCCCATAGGCCGCTGTTTCGAGCGCCGCCGGCTGATCCGCTGGCGTCATGGTGGAGGTCCAAACCAGCGTGCCGTCGACGTAGCAGCGGTAGTTGCTCGCGTCGGCGGTGAAGATGATGGTGTAGACGGTGCCGGTCGAAAGCGTGAACCCGAGCGTTTCTGTCGAGCCTTCCTCGTAGGTCAGCGCCCCGGCATTGGCGTAGAGCGACCCCTCACCCGAGCCGCCTTGGCTTGAGAAGATGTTTCGGAAGCTGCTCAGCGAGTCGGCACGCAGGCAGGTTGCGATCGTCCAGTTGGTGAGTCCATTGACGACGCCAGCGAAGCCGAAGCCGTTCTCCGCGACGTGGAGCGCACACGGCCCCTGCAGCCCCCCGGTGGGGTTGGTGTTGATCTCGGGGGCGGTACCGGCCAGCGTCGCGTCGCTGGTGCCTGTCGAATCGGGCCACCCCGTGCAGGCCGTGCCGTCGGCGGAAGCACGTGGCGAGGGTCCCCCGTCGCTCGTCAGGCAAGCCCTGACGAGACCTGTGATCCCGTTGAAGTCGGCGTAGGCCACGACCGGGCCTCACAGGCTAGAGCGAGAACCAGCCGGCCGCGTTCGGGTTCACGTTGATGTTGTTGCCGTCCGGGGTCACCGGCAGCCCCGCGCTCGCCGTGTCCCACAGGCCGATGAGCGTCGATGTCGCTCCGACCCCTGTGTCGACGTAGAGCACCACAGCTTCGGATTGGTCACCGGTTACGCTCGGCAGCACGGGAGGATCGGAGTCGAAGGTGCCGTTGGTCACCGTCTTGCCGGTGAGGTTGCCGCTCGTGGCGACCCGAGCCGCGGCCGGGATATCGGCCAGGTTCCCGTGGGTCGACGCGTTGGGGGTGTAGTCCGCCAGGTCGACGAGGACCGCCTTGATGTTGACCGTCAGGAGGTCGACGTTGCCCTGGAGCACCTGCTCGAGGAAGTTGTCGTAGAGGATGTTGGCCATGTCGCGGCTAGCTTGACCCGCCGGCCACCCCAACCGGCCGTAACGCCGGGTCGGTACGGGAGGGCCGTAACGCCGGGGCAGCAAGGGAAGGTGCCAACTTCCCGGCATGCTCGAATTCATCAAGCGTGAGCCGGCGGTCCTGCTCGGCCTCGTCCAGGCTGTCCTCGCCCTCGTTCTGTCCTTCGGCCTGCACATCACCGAGGAGCAGATGGGCGCCATTCTCGCGGTGACCGCGTTCGTCCTGGCGATCGTCACGCGGCAGGCGGTCACGCCGCTTCCCCCGAAGGCCCCGGCGAAGTGACCTACGCCGAAGCAAGCGTCGTTTGGCCGCCCGCCGAGCTGGCAGAGTCGCTGCACCCGAGCACGCTGGCCGTGCTCGAGTACTTCGTCTACGGCCACCTACCCGAGCCCAAGGACTGCGCCGTGAGGGCGGCGCTGTGAGGTGGCTGGTGATCGTGCTGGCGCTCGTGGCGCTGGGGTGCCCCCCGTCGTCCACGCAGGTGCAGGCGCGGGCGCAGGCGCAGGTGGCCAACACCATCGCCGTGGCCACCAACCCCGTGCTCGTCCAGCTCGCGGAGACCTACGCCCGACAGGGGGAGCTGCTCATCGAGCGCGCCAAGAGCCGTCAGGAGGCGGTCGCGCTGCTCGAGGCTCACCGCACCCGGTGGCGCCCGGTTTGGGCCGCTGTCGACGCGTTGGGCGCCGCCCATAACGCCTGGGCGACGGCGCTCGAGCAGGGGGTGAGCGACCCGGCGAGCGCCGCGGCGTTCGTCGCCGCCTGGTGCGAGCTCGAGGACGTCGCCGTCGAGCTCGGACTTTCCAAAAAGCTCCCCGCGCTCCCGGAGGTGGTGCCATGTCCGTGACGCTCGCCGACGTGCTCGAGCACATGGCGTCCCCGGTGGGCACGCTGCTCGAGGCCATTCCTGGCGCCAAGGGGGTGGGGCCCATCGTCGGCGAGGCGCTGGGCTTGGCTGCCGACCTGATCCGCGACGGTGCCGACGCGCAGGGGACGATCGCGCGCCTTCGTCGGTCGCCTGAGCTGCTCGCCCAGGTGCGGGCTGAGAAAGGCTGGGAAGGAGCGCTCGACGACAAGTTCCCCGAGGCTGATGGTTCGGCCTGACAACAAGGAGGGCTGATGTACCGAGCCCCGGGCAAGCTGCGGATCCTGGTCAGCGACGACCAGGACTTCGACCGTCGGATCGCGTGCGCCGATCTGCGTGGCGACCACGACGTGGTCGAGGCGTTCTCGCTGGCGTCCACGCTAGCGGCGCTCGACCAGGCCAAGCGCCAGGGTCGCCCCTTCGACGTGGTCCTGCAGGACCTCGATCTCGGCGACAGCCGCGGGCGACACACGTTCGACGCGGTAAAGTCGGCTGCCGAGGGGACGCCGATCGTCGTCTACACCGGCTGCGCCGACGACGTCGTGCGGTTGGGGATCATGCGCGACGGGGGCGCGGACGACTTCCTCGTAAAGAAGCCCGGGACCGAGCCCGCGCACATCCGCCGGGCGCTGGAGTTTGCGGCGCTGCGCCGGTCGGCCACGCGAGACACGAAGGTGATCTCGGACGCGGCTCGCGACGAGGCGGACCAGCTCGACACGCTGGCCGACGAGCAGCCGGGCGAGGGCTCGATGATGCGCGCGCTGGCCAACAGCCGTCGAGACAACGCGGTCATCCTGGACCGCCTGGACCGCATCGAGCAGCGGCAGACCCAGACAGAGTCGGTGACGACGACGAATCGGAACGACATCGTACGACTGGCCTCAACGTTCTCAGACCTGCCTCTGAAGGAAAAAGGGAAGGTCTACATCGGCGGTGTCAGTCTCGGTGCCATCGTTTCCGTCATCATCGAGGTGTTGAGGGTGTTCCTGTGATCCGTGTCGCCGCGGCTGTCGTGTTCGCGCTGGGCGCCCTGGTGCTCGTGGGCTGGGCGCTGCGGGTGCCGCCGCTCGTCCAGGTGATCCCAGGTGCGGCCCCGATGCAGCCCAACACGGCGCTCGGGTTTTGCCTTGCGGGCTCGGCGCTGTGGCGGGGACGGGGCGTTGAGGTCTTGGGGGCAGCGGCGCTCGGGATCTTGGCGCTCCTTGACTACGCAAGCGTGGACACCGGGACCGCTACGCTGCTGTTCGAGCCCTGGACAACCACCGCGACCTACCGGCCCGGACTGATGTCTCCGGCCACGGCCGGCTCGTTCGTTCTGAGCGCGGGCCTTCTCGCCGGTCGGAGAGTTCGTGCTGTGGCCGGGGTGCTCGTGGCGGTGGCGGGAGGGACGACGCTCCTCGGGTACGTGAGCGGCACGAGCGCTAGCTACTCGTGGGGGCCGTGGACGGACATGGCCGTGCACACGTCGGGGGCCTTCGTCCTCGTGGGAGGGGGAATGGTGGTGAGTGCGAACCTTGGGGAGCGAGCGGCATCGCTCGCAATGGCCGGCGGTCTTGGGGCGACCGGGCTGGCGCTGGCGGTAGCCACTGGGTCGCCCGTGATCGTGGGCTTCTCGTTGGCGTTCGCGGCGGCGATGGCGCTCACCAACGCGAGGACGCGTCGGGTCATTCAGGCCGAGTCCAAGCTGAAGGCGGAGCGCGAGCATCGTGAGGCGGTGAACAGCCGAATGGCGCTGTTCGTGGGTGAGACTTGCCACGACCTTCGCTCGCCGCTCAACCACGTCGTGCACCTGGCGCGCATGGCCTCCAACCCGACGTCGGGGGTGACGGCTGCGGACGTCGCCGAGGCGGCCGAGCACATCCACCGCCAGGTCGTGGCGATCGAGCGGATCTACGGATCCCTCACCGGCAAGCGCGAGCTCGTGACGCTCGCGGCGCTGATGGATGACGTGCTCGTAAGCAAACGCAACCACATCGAGAAGCACGGCGCGAGTGTCCACGTGACCGGTGCCGACGTGCGGATGCCGATGGCGGCACGGACCATCCTGCTCAACCTCGTCGCGAACGCGGCCAAGTACGGCGGCACGGCTCCGCGGATCACCGTGACCGCCTCGGAGTCGGTCGGCAGCGTCCGTGTGACGGTGCGCGACCATGGCCGTGGATTCGAACCCGAGCAGTCCGAGCGCCTCTTCGACGCGGGTTTCCGGGCGCATGACAGCACGCCTGGGCACGGGCTCGGGCTGAGCTTCTGCCGCCAGGTCACCGACGAGCTCGGCGGTCGGATCTGGGCCGAGAGCGACGGCCCCGGACGCGGCGCCGCCTTCACATTCGAGCTGCCCTTGGAGGACTCATGACCACGCTCGTTCTGTTCGCCACGCCCGGTGCGCCCGACCGCGCCACGCTCGCCAAGTACGAAGAGGCGCTGCGTCCCCTCGGGGACTTCGTGCTCAAGCTCATCCCCATCGCCGGGTTCTCGTCCGTGTTCAAGACCGAAGCCGCGAACCTTCGTCGTGGCGATGGTCGTCTGCTGCCCGCCACGCTCGACAAGTACGCACCCGGGGTCAGCGTGAGCAAGCTCGCCTTCGTGGGGTACTCGGCAGGCTGCTGGTACGCCCGCGACGGGTTGCTGACGCACCCCCTCGATCGGAGCGCCATCGACGCCTGCGTGTTCCTCGACGGGCTGCATGGCTCGGCGGCGCAGCTGAGCCACGTGAAGAAGTACGCCGACGACGGAGGACACCTGATCGTCACGCACACCGACGTCGACCCCTACACGTATCCGAGCACGACCAAGACGGCAGAAACGCTCCGGCAGATGCAGGCCGAGGGGGTCATCATCCATCGCGATCCCAAGCCGGGCGAGACGATGAAGCAACAGCACGGCCGCGCGCTGACCGAGCACGGCCCGCAGGTGCTCCGCGATCACCTCGTCCCGTTCCTCGTGGGCGGTCGGACGGACTCCGCGCCGCCAAGCGGCCCCGTCGAGCCCTGGGTGGACGTCGGGTGGTGGCAGTCGCTGACGATCGGCCAACGCCTGGTGGAGATGGCGGGGTTCGAATTCGGGCACAACGTCAAAGAGATCCCAGGCGCTCGTCACAACCCGCGCATCCTCGAGTACAGCCGCCACTGCCGGCGTGGCGGCGAATTCCGGGGGCTCACCGATGACGGTCAGCCGTGGTGGATCGGCGGGCTGCCGCTGCCGCTACCTCGAGACGAGGACGCCTGGTGCGCCGCGTTCCGGTCGTACTTGCTGCTGCGGGTGCTGCTCGTCGGCGACACGCCGCCCCACGGCCTGCGTGTGAGCGTCCGGGAGCTCTGCGCGGACAGCCACGGCCGCGGGTTGCTGCGGCTCCACAGCGACGGCTACAGGCCCATGCCGGGCGACGCGGTGATCTACGGCCGCAACGGCCAGAGTCCGCTCCCCGTCGAGCTCGGGGGGCAGGCCGGACAGGGCCACATCACGACGGCCACGACCCGATTCGACGACCGGCAGGTGGTCCGCTGCATCGGTGGCAACGAGCGCGACGCCATCCGGTGGCAGGACCGGACCCTCGTGGGGCCCGAGGCGCCGCTGGCGTACCTGATGGCGGCTTAGGGCCGCACCGTAGAACTCGGATTCTAGGGCTCGAGCTCGAAACCGATCGCCCGCATGCCGGCGCGCGCGGCAGCCTGCGGGAGCACTGCCTCCACTATGTAGTGGATACTGCGCCAGCTCCGTGGGTATCAGGTCGAGAGACCGCGGCTACTCCGAAGGCACTCGACCTGGTGACTCTCGGCTGCTCCACAATCGATGCACATCGCAAGGCAGCTTCAGGTCGGTGCACCACACGACGGGCAGGCTGTCGGGCTTGGTCATGCTGTCTCCTTCTTGCTTCGCGTCTGCCGCGCCAACGCGGCCACCGCTTCGGCCAGGTCGAGCCCCCGGTCGTGGGCGTGCACATCGCCGTCGAGAACGGCCCCGGCGTAGGCCTTCACCAACTTGCCCAGCGCTTGCCCAGCACGGGGGTCCAACCCCGCGCCGTCGCTCGGGATCGCGTCGCCCTCATAACCCGAAGGTCGTAGGTTCAAATCCTGCCCGCGCAACCAGCGGAATCTTTCGAGATTTCGCCGTATCAGTTTATGTGCGCTGGTCACCTGCTGGGCACCTCGGGCGCCCGGTGTCCGATCGGCGCGCTCCCGGATCGCGCTCTGGGCGAGGTGGGCGTAGCGCTCCGTCACGGTCACCGACGAGTGCCCGAGCAGCGCAGCGACTTCTTGCAGCGTCCACCGCTCCCCCCACCATCCGGCCACGAGCGATGAGGCGCAGGTGTGCCGTAGGTCGTGCCATCGGACGCCTCGACGGATCCCCGCCAGCTGCTGATGCTCCGGCCACCCGTAGCTCTTGCTGCGCTGCCGCCGACAGCCGCGCTCGGTGGGCCACATGAGGCCGAAGGGGTTGTCCGGGCAGTAGTCCGGCAGCAGGCGCAGCCAGCGTCGCGCCGCCTTGAGGGCCAGGCCGAACAGGGGCACGCGGCGGATGCGGTTGTTTTTCGGTGGCTCGTGGTTTGGCCCCCCGTACCGAACCACCACGTGGGGGGCGTCGACCACGTGCACGTCGACGAGCTCGAGGTTCCACTGCTCGCCCTGGCGCAGGCCCGTTCCGATGGCGAACAGCGCCCGCAGCCGATCGGGCTCAGGGATCGTCGTGCACAGCTTCAGCAGTCGCTGCTCGTCCGGATCGAGGAACGTCCAGGCCTGGTGCTCGATCTTGGCGGGGCGCTTGACGCGGATCCGATCGGCCGGGTTGGTGTCGATCAGCTCCTCGTCGACGGCGTCCTGCAGGCACCTCCGGAGCAACAACAGGCACTCGCGCACCGTCTTTGCGCTGAGCTGACGGGCTCCCCGCTTGTCCGCCGCTGCGGTTGCTCGCAGGCTCTCGACCCACGCCCGAACGTCGCGGCGGCGGATGCGGGGCAGAGGCCAGTCGGCAAACCGCGCCCGCATCACGTGTCGGCCCCACCGGGAGCGGTCGGTGGCCACGTTGCGGCTGCCGCCGAGCTCACGCCGGTCGAGCCAGGCTGCGCCCCACCCGCGGAGGGTGCCATCGCCCACGGCGCCATGGCCCTCGACCAGGCGCGCGATCGCCAGGTCGAGCTCGCGGTGGGCCTCCTCCTCGGTGTCGAAGCACCCCACCGACCGTCGACCGAAGATCCGAGGCAGGCGGGCGACGTACCGCCCGCTCCGCTGCCGCTCCACGCTGCCGCTGCCGTGCATCCGCATGACGCTACTTCAATCGTCGAGCAGCTGGGCTGCCCGCGCCGCCTGCAGCTCCGTGGGTGCGTTCACCCGCGCCGGCATGGGGCCACGGCGGCGGGGTTTGCGCGGGCGAGGCGCCGGGGGCTGTGGGATCTCCTGCTCAAGCTCGTCGGCGAGCTCGTCGAGCACGCGGATACCCTCGCGCAGCAGGCGGATGAGGCGGGGGGAGGGGGTCATGCGGTGGCCTCCGTCGTGTCCTTGCGGGCAGGTACCAGCTCGCCGCGGTGCAGCCTTCCAACGCACGCGCGACAGCGTCTGCGTGGCACGCTGGTTGTCGTATTACCCGTGCGCCAATGGCCGCAAGCGGTCGTGATCCAGCCCCCCTCAACGCGCATGACGATGCAGCTGATCCCGGACATCTCGCTCCACAGAGGAACGTCTGACAGCTGTAGATGGTCGCACCATGCTCTACGCGCTGACACGCGGTCATCGCCGCGCGACTGGATCGTGCGGAGGTGCCTCTCCGTCTCGATGGGGTCCCGCGTGTCGCGGCTGGCGATTGCCTCAAATACCGGGTCCATGTCACAGCAGCACTCCTTCCTCGGGCCTCGTCGTCGATCCACGCGTTCAGTGTGCCAGCCTACTTCCGGAGCGCCTGGCAGGCCACGGAAGGCTATCCGAACTTGCGCGCCACTCAGCCGCTCGCCGCACCACGCGCATGTCGGCAGTCGTCGGCTCATTGCTCAACCCATGCTGTCACGAGGAATATGACACCGTATCCAACGCACATCGAGCAGCCTTCCCCCTCGCATTCGCGGCAGTCGGCGATCTTGAGCAGCCCTCGCCAGATCGCCTCTTCGAGGATTTCCTCACCGGTGAGCCCTCGTATCCTGCCCTCTTCGACGAAGGCATCGAGAAGCTCGAGAGCTTCGCCCTTCTTCTGGGTCATCTGTCGTCCTCCGGTAGCGCGGTCAAGCTGCGCTAAGCGCATCTCTGCACGCGCCACGAGCGAGTCGTTGGCCGTGGGTCTCCTAGAATCCGTCATAGCTTCGACACATCACCTCACACGAAGTCGAGCTTTTCCTCGACGGCTGCTAGGGCCGGCGCCCGGTCCGTCGACGGCGGCGGGTCGGTGTCAGCCTCCGCGACCGCCCGCACCATCCCGTCCTCAATGACCACGGAGCACTCCTGCCCGGTGCTCACGCGCTCGAGCCAGACCTCGCCCCCTTCTGCCGCGGCGAGCTCGCCCAGCAGCCGCAAGCTGTCCTCGTCGAGGTCCGAGCCCGACCGGACGAGCAGCACTTTGAGCTCGGGGTTCTGTCGGAACCCGACTGCGGTCCAGAGCCGGAGCTGCTGCGCCTGGCTAGCCTGCTCGAGCGGCACGCCGTCGAGCGTCACGCCCTCACCGTCGAAGCCGAGCCCCTGGATGGGGAGCTTGGCCGCGGCCAACATGGCGGCGCGCGCCTCGTCGATGACATCGAGCTCGTCGGAGAGCGCGTCGGCACGGCGCTGCGCTTCGCGATGCTCCTCGAGGAGCTTCTGGCGCGCGGCGTTGTCACGCACCTTGGCGTTGGTGGCCTCGGCCGTCCGCATGCGCTCGCGGATTGGGGTGATATCGACGAGCTCGGCCGCGGCGGCGGCTTGCTGAGCACGTGCCAGATCGTCAGCGGCCACAGTCCGACGCTTCCGGGCCCGCTGCAGCTCCGTTTCGAGACGTGCCACCTCGTCCTCGGCCTCGTCCAACTCGCGTCGGGCATCCTCGAGGTTGTCTTGCTTCGACCGCACATCGCGATTTTGCTCGCTGGCCAGCTCGAGCTCGGACGCGAGCTCGGCCATGCTCACCTCCTCGGCCGGGGCGTCGGGGTGGTGCGGCGCGGCGTCGAGCTGAGCCTTGAGCCGCTTCACTTCGCGGTTGACGTCGGTACGCTGGTCGAAGGTAGCTTGGCGCCGGCCGTCGAGCTCGGTGGTGTCGACGCCGGCGATCTCCCGCAGAATGGCTGCTTGCTCGGCGGGCCGCATACGAGACATGGCCAGCGGATCGATCGCCAGCGTGCGGAACATCTTGTCGAGCACCGCCTGGGGCGAACGGACCTTGCCCCCTTCGGCGTCGGTGACGACGAGCTTGGTGCCGCCGGCAGCGTCGATCGTCCGGGTAACGATCATGCCGTTGCTCAGCTGGACGGTCACCTCTGCGCGTCGCTCGCCGTCGCGGATTGGCTTCGGGGGCATGGCCCGTTTGCCCCCGAGCGCCATCTCGATCGAGCGCAGCACGCTCGACTTGCCGTTGCCGTTCTTGCCGCCGACGACGATGACGGGCTTGCCATCGGCGTCGATGCGCACGGCGCGCAGGCGCATCACGTTCTGCGCCTCGAGGCGGACGATGGTGGTGCTCACCGGAAGTCCTCGTCGCGGTCACGCCCGCGTCCCCGGTCTCGATCCCGATCCCGCCCCCGATCGTCACGACGGCGCCCACGGTCGCTGTCGCGGTCCCGGCGGCGATCGCGGCGGTCGTCGTCGCGCCCCCGATCGCTCCGTCCACCGCCGTCGCCTGTGAGGACCACCTCTCGGGCGTGGATCTCGGTCTTGTACCGCTTCACGCCATCCTTGCCCTCGTAGCTTGAGGTCCGGAGGTTGCCCTTGATGAGCACCCTGCTGCCCTTGACGAGGATCATGCCTAGGCTCTCACCTCGCTTCCCCCACACCACCACGTTGTGCCACTCCGTGTGGTCTTCCCACTCGCCGTCGCGCTTGATGCGTTCGTTGGTCGCGAGCCGGAGGTTGAGCACCCCGGTGCCGCCTTGGGTGAACCGCAGCTCGGGGTCATCGCCAAGGTTGCCCATCAAGTAGACTTCGTTCAATCCGTTTGCCATTTTGTCCTCAATCGTTGTTCGCGAAGCTCACCCCTTGGGCGTGAACGCTTCGATCGTTTCGTAGGGGGCGCCACGCTTGAGCGCCCCGAGCTCGCGCAGCTCGTCCATGAGCGCACGCGCTCGCCGCACCCCCTGGCCACGCTTGGTCTGCTCGGCCTTCGCGGCCACCTCGATTGCCGTCTTGCTCGTCTTGCTCGAGACGGCTGCAGCCGCGGCGAAGGGACCGAGGTGCTTCCGGATCGCTTCGAGCGCGCCGTCCACCGACAGGTCGAAGCGCTCCCGTCCATCGTGGAGCACCACGCCATAGAGCTTGTCGTTGTTCAGGGGCACCGGGCCGTGCTCGCGCGCGTACTCCTTGACGGCATGGCGGATCGTCTCGATGGCTGTCTTCGCCACCGCCAGGCGCTCGAGGAGGTAGGCGGCATGCTCGGGAGACGTGATCTCGTCCGTGAGCGGATATTCCAGATCGGAGACCTTCGCCACCGTCGCCAGCGCCTTCGTCGTCGCGGGACACGTTGCGGCCAATGGGCAGTAGGCCGAGTCGCACCAGTGCCCCGGATTCGGCGGAGGACGCTCCCCCTCGTAGGCAATGCGGTCGTGAATGCCACAGAGCTCGTCGGCACAGAGCGCGAGCTCGAAGGCGTCGAGGGGCTCGGGGCGTGCACGGACGCCGTCGGCGTCCACCTGGACGAGCTCCAGGGTGACCTCGTGGAAGCCATAGGCACGCGCCGCACAGAGGCCGAGGGCCCGCAGCTGGCGCGACTCGGCGGGGTTCTTCCCCCAGGTGTACCGACCAGTCTTGTAGTCCCGCACCACGAGCGCGCCATCGCGAACGAACACCAGGTCGGGTGTGCCGCTCATCTCGTGGGGCTTGCGGTCGGAGTAGTCCCGCGGGTGCGCCTGACGTAGCTCCCGCGCGGTGCCTGCTCGCAGGTCGTAGGCGAGCGCCTGCTCCGCGACGCGCCACGAGGTTCTCGTCGCTTCGTCCTCGATCAGCTCCCGCAGGTGGACGGCCATCTGACCGAGCTTGGTGGTGTCGCTGGGCGTGAGCCCCTGCGCCTCGGCAATCGCATCGATGGGGGCGTCCCCCCATACCGCCAGGCACTCGGCGACCGACGACACCGCCGAGCCGACCCCTCGGAACGCGTTTGGAGGTTGCTTGGGCCAGCGCTGACGGCTGGTCCAGGGGTAGACGCAGCGCGCGGCCACGTCGAGGCGGCTGAAGGTCGGGAGGAACATGGTGGTCACGCCGGCACGCCCAGTGCTTCGCGCACGTCCTTCATGATCGGGTTGTAGATCTTCACGATCCGGAGGTAGGTGGGACGAGCGAAGTTGAGGCCCTTGATCTCAGGCGGAAGTCGCTCGAGCTTGGCCAGCACCTCTTGCGACGGCTCAAGCTCGCCGAGCCGGCGGATCTCCTGGATGAACTCGTCGGCCAGCTGATCGCCCGACGAGTCGGGGATGTCGTCACCATCGAGCACCTCGTCGAGTCGTCGCGGCTCGCTCTGGCGAGGTGGCGTCGGGTCGGACCGGCGCGGCTCGTAATCGCTGTCATCGCGCCCAGAGATGTCCTCGGCAAGATCGTCGTTGCGAGGCACGAGGAGCACCGACCGCAGCGTGTAGGCCAGGTTCTCGGTCATCGCTGCGAACTCCGCCTTGTCCGGCGGGCGCCCCTTCTCCGGGCACACGAAGGTGCTCGTCCGGATGGGCCGCGACTCGCCCGAGGTGTGCAGCAGGCAGTAGGTGAGCTGCACGCGCCCGATGGCGTCCTTGCCACCGACCCCCTTCGCTTCGCCCGGCTCGAACGTCCACTCCTCGAGCGACAAGCTCAAGCCGCACTGGCTCAGCGTGGCCCGGCACGCCTCTATCATGTACTCCGAGGACGTGTAGTAGTAGCGATGGTGGCGGTTCTCCGCGTCCTTCGCCAACGCTCGCGTCTTCTTCTGCGCCTCTACCAGCGCGATCGCGAGCTTGCTCTGTCGTTCCGTGGTCTCCATCACGCTGCCTCCAATTCCGTCTGGTCGTGGTCCGACCAGACCTGCACCCATGTGGCGTCACCGCCGCACGACGCACAGACGTGCCGCGGGTGGCTGCCGTCGCGCTCACAGCCGCAGCAGTCGCACACCGCACACAGCTGCACGATGACGAAGACAACACCATCGTCGTCCGCCCCCTTGAGGTCGGTTGTCTCGCCCCCACAACACGGGCACTCCGGCACGTCGTCGGGCGCACCACAGCGCCCCCAGTCGGTGAGCCAAGTGTCGTACATCACGCCCCCTTCTTGCTCTTGGTCTCGCGTTTCGCGGCGGCCTTGCGATGCTGCGCGAGATCCACACCGTAGAGATCGCAGGCCTGCTCGAGGCGCTTTGCGGGGTTGTCCCCCCACGTGTTGTAGAGATTGCGCGTGACGATGAGCTCGATGACCAGCGCGCTCAGCTCGCCGGTGTCGAGCGGCGCGTCGTCCTCGCCCCCGGCGTCGATGAGCACCTGAAAGGTCTCCCGAACGTCGCTCCCCGGCTTGATGTCGCGGCGCTTGAGGACGTCGCGCATGGTGTCGCTCCACGAGCCGTCCGCGAAGGCCTCGGCAATCAGACGCCACGTCGAGATGCCGATCTCGCCCCCGTCGCCCTGCACCGCTGCGACGAGATCGGCGATGGCTGCCTGGCTCGCGGCGCGGTGAATGGCGGCCTCACGCCGGCGCTTCGCCTCGGCCGGGTCGGCCTTCGCCTTCTTGGGCTTGGTGGCGAGCTCGGGGTGCTTGGCCTTCGCCAACGCGATGGCTCGCTTGCGGGGGATCAGTTCGCGGACGTTGCCCGACTTGTCCTGGGCCAAGACGACCTCACTCTTGGCGTCCTTGCCCAGCAGAGTCTTCCACTTCTTTTTGCTGTTGATGGGCAGATCGCTGTAGCCGGGTGGGCGATCGAGCTCGACGTAGTCGCGGTTGTTGAGGTAGCCCCCATACAGGAACAGCTTCGCCGCCTCGTCCTTGCTCAGGACCTTGCCGCCCGCAGCCTTGTGCTCGGCGGCTCGGGCCTTCCACGCGGCGGCGCGCTTCTTGTCGTAGCAAGGCGGGTTGGTGCACAGGTCTGCGCTGGGGGCGTCGTCGAACAGCTCGCTCTGGTTGCCGGTGCGGTGCTCGCAGGTCGTGCACGCGCCGGCCCTGGCGAGGAGCTTGGCGGTGATGTCGAAGGGCGCGCCGGCGAGCGGCAGCTGGTAGCGCTGGGTCGCCTGACGCGCCTCAAGAAGCGGCACCGGGTCCTCGACCGTCGAGCGCATGCTGCCGAGCGCTTCGTCCTGCAGCTTCGCCGTCGGGATCCGCGCGAGCAGCAGCGCCGCGCCCACGGGCAGCTCGCCGGCGGCCAGAGCCTTCTTACCCTTGGCGCTCAGGTCGTTGAGCTTGAGCCGCTTGCGGACGTAGCTTGCGCTCTTGCCGACCTTGCCGGCGATCTGCTCAACGCTCAGCTTGTCGTCGTGGTGCAGTCGCCAGTAGCCGTCCGCCTCGTCGAGCGGGGCAATGTCGGCCCGCTGCAGGTTCTCGACGAGCATGAGCTGGATCGCCTGCTCGTCGGTGAGCTCGCGCACCTGACAGGGCACGGTCTCGAGTCCTGCCTCCGTCGCCGCGGCAAGGCGGCGGTGACCCACGATGACCTCGTAGACGTCGCCGGCAGGACGCACCACCAGCGCCTGAAGCACGCCGTGCTCACGGATGGTGGCCGTGAGCTCGCCGACGTCGCCCACCTCATCCCGCAGGTTGAAGCCGCAGGGGGCGAGGTGGGCGATCGGAAGGCTGGCGGTCGTCACGACCCACCCCCTTGCCGACGAACCCGCTCAGCGGCGGTCAGCCGGCACGCCGCCTCGAGCGCATCGAGCATGGCCTGCCCGTGCTCGAACTCGTACGCATAGCTTGATCCCACGATGTACTCGCGCGCCTCGCACGCGTCGTGCACGGTCAGGATGAGCGCGTGCAGGACGTTCGCGACTGCGCGCGCCGCGTCGTTGCCCGGCATGCCGGCCGCATGGGCGGCCAGCATGAGCTCGTCGCGGATGAAGGTCAGCTTGGCCCGACCGCTCGACGGCGGTGGCTCGGTGGTCGCCTCGTGGGACACCCGGGACGGGTAACGGTGGTCGTTCTCGGTCGCGTAGATCATGGGGTCTCCTGTCTTAGGTGCGCCACCAGCTCGGCGCTTGTGGTCGTCACGTCCGACCGGCCCGCCTTGGCGAGCTCGGCCGCTTTGCGACGGGTCTGCATCAGCTCCCGCCGTAGCCTCTGATTGTTCTTGCGAAGCTCGGCCTCGCGACGGATCGCCGCGTCGATGAGCAGGCGCGCCTCGACGAGATGGCTGCCCACGAAGGGGGTGGCCGTCTTGTGCGCCTCGAGCGCCGCGTCGATGGCCGCCTTGGCGTCGAGCAGGGCGCGCATCAGCTGGCCCTCCGGTACAGCTCACGACCGCTGTTGCAACAGCGGGGGCAGACGGTGGGGCGCACGACGTCGGTGACCACGACGTCGCACTCCCCGCAGCACCAGCGCTGCCATTGCCAGTTTCCGCCCGGCACCTGTGCTGCCATGGTGCAGACCATCACCCCGACCTCCGCAGCTCGTCGCGCACCTGCGCCAGGGCGCCCGCCTTCGTAGTGCTCGCCCCCACCCGTTCCTTTCGCCACCAGCCGTGTCGCCCGTAGGGCGCCCAGCCGTGCTCCATGAGCAGCTGAGTGTCGGCGCGGTCGGCCGCCTGCAGCGCGCGCGACAGCACGTCACGACGCACACTCACGCGGCCGATGCGAACCCGTTTGGTCTGCACCTTGATGGCAGCGGGCCTGACCCCCCAGCACACGCGCCCGGCGGCGTCCTCGGTCAACTCGTGGTGCGGGCGGCAGTCGCCGCACATCATGCGGTCGTGCGCTTCGGTGGCCTCGCCGCAGCCGCAGCAGCTCAGCGCGCAGCGCTCGCAGTGGTCACCCAGCTGCTCGTAGCGGACGAAGGCGCCCTCGGTGGCGCCGCAGCTCGCGCAGGTGAAGGACTCGCCGTTGGCAGTGTGGAGGACCTTGCTTAGGGGAGCACAGTAGTCGGTGGGGCGTAGGACCATGCCCTGACTATGGTCACACTTGTCAGGTCTGTCAACTGTCAGAGTTGAATTTGGGGTGAGCGGTCGCCAGTATTGCAGCCATGTCGCGAGTTTGGGTGATGCTGCTCGGTGTGTTGGTGGTGGGGTGCGGAGGGGTCTCGATGGTGCTCAAGTCGCCCGTGAAATCCCAGTGCGAGAACGCTGGGCTTCAGGCCTGCGGCCAGATGACGGAGGGCGTGCTCGAGGTTGTCGAGGGTAAGCGCACCAAGGGGCTGAAGACCATCGCCGCGGCAGCCGTGAAGAACTCGCCGGAGCAGCTACAGACCTTTGCCAGCGCAGTGAAGATGCTGCAGGACATCCCGGGGGCGGACAGGTACGCAGAACCATTGATGGTGGTTGCCGAAGCATTGGCGGCGTCCACGCCAGCCACGCCGGCACCATCCGCGTCGTCCACGGTCGCGGCTTCGGCGATGGGATCAACATCGGATCTGATGAACCCTTATCACAGGCGACCACCTCGGTCGCCCACCTCGCCCCGCAACGACCGTGCCCAACTCGACGGCGGCATGGCCTCGCCCGGAAGCATCGTGACGCCTGGGCCTTTCGTCGTCATGACGTTGGTGCGCTCGTCGCGCACCTGCGAGGGGATGACTGTCGAGCTCGTCGATGTGCTCGACGTCGACAGCATCGTGTGGCGCCTCGAGCTGGATGCGGATCTTCCCAGCGTTCGCATCCTCGTCGACCGGGGTCACGTGCTGCGAGTCTTGGGTGACAGCAACAACTGCGGCGTGATGTGGTCCGGCTACCGGCCTGCGGGTGGGGGCAAGGAGCTAGCCGCAGAGCCCTAGCTCGCCATCAGGGCCCATCGCCTGCGTTCAGGTAGGCGATGCTTCGTGACCCCGAGGGGCATCCGCCGCGCCTTCGCGAGTCGCTCGAGCTCCGGTGGGGGGGGCCAGCCGAAGTCATCTCCTCGAACCCGCACGCCGGTGGGAGCAACCACGGCCAGGGGCCATCCAGTCACCTCTCCGAGGCGTAGTGCGGCCGCTGTGGGCGTGGCCACGAAGGCATCGCCGAGCGGGCCGAACCGTGGACCGTGATCGGCGAGCGCCGCTCGGAAGGCATCATGTGGCAGCACCAGCGCCGCGGTGATGGCCTCGGCCACGAGCTCGACGTCGGGCTCCTCGTAGCCGATCTCGCCGAGGTGCCACTCGGCGAGCTCATGGATCAGCGCCCAGCGCTCGCGTGCTGGAGACAGCCCACGCCGAACCGCGATGCGCGGCTGGCCGTGAACGTAGCTGAGCGCCGCATCGACGCTGGCGAGTCCTCGCAGCCGAATGATAGCGCCCGGCCCGAGATGAGCGCGGATCAGGCCTCGTGCCCCTGGGGCCTCGCTACGCGCATCACGCAGTAGCCACCGTCGAGCATGTAGGCGATTCGCGCACCGATGGTGTCGTCCACCGGTCGATGCTGACGAATGTCAGCGGCAGCAACAAGGTCTGTTACTTGACAGGCCTGACAGTTATCATCATAGTGGGCGCATGACCGAGAAGCGCTCTCGCACGATCTTGAAGCGCGCGTTCGGCGTTCACGCGAACGAGGGGCAGCGCCAGCTCTGGATCGTGATGCTCGACCGTGACTGGACGCAGGCCGAGCTCGCCGAGCGGATCGGCTGCGATTCGGGGCTTGTGAACCGCTGGCTCTATGCGTTCGGCAAGCCAGGGCTGAAGTTCCTCCCCAAGGTGCGGGACGAGCTCAACATCGAGATCGACGCGTTCAGCACGGCCCCAACTGGCCCCTGGCCTCTCGACGAGCTTCAGCGTCTCGCCAGCGCTGCGGCTCCTGGACCCGAAACAGCCTGATGGTCGCTGGGGGCTCAGCGCATCACGGCCTGCATGACCAACCACAACAGGCCGAAGGTGAAGCCGAAGAACCACACGCCCGTCATCGCCAGGATGACGGCGTAGTTGGGCCGCAGGAGCATGCCGCAATGGGGGCATATGAGCGCCTTGCGGGCGGTCCGGCCGTTGAGTGCCATAGCGACGATTGTAGTCAGGCTCTCGACGAATTCGACCACCTCTACGTGGACCTGGGCGGCGAGGGTTGAGCATTACCGATCATCGTGAGGAGGCACATGTGCGTGCGCAAAAAGCTGAACGGACAATCCGATGAACGGCCGACACTGGACAACACGAGGGCTCAGCACGATTTCGTCGCCTCGAGGCGAAATGCCTGCCGATTTCGAGACGGAAAAACGAACGTTCAGCGAAGCGGTCCCAGACGTTCAGGGGGTCAAATGACGTGGGATGAGGCGGAGAGGCTTCTTCGGGAGCTACGTCGGCGTCCGCCGATCTACAAGCTCCTCGAGCAGACGTGTCGCGACAACGCCGTGCTGCCTGCCGAGGTCATCGGAGCCCGTCGTACGAAGGCTGTTGCGCGGGTGCGCAGGCACCTGCAGCTGGCCATTCGCCAGGAATACGGACTCAGCTACCCCGAGATCGCTCGGCTCTTCGGGGGGCACCACACCACCATCATGCACAACGTCCGCGTCGCCAAGGCTGAGCGACGCGCATGCTTCGAGGTCAGCCCATAAACGCGTTGCTCTACGCCCTGTTGTCCCGCGTCGACGACACGACTCTCGCCACCGTCATCCGGGCGTTGCCGGACGACGAGCTGGTCACCCTCGCTCGTCGCGGCGTGGCGGCGCAGATTACGACCCCCGCCAATGAGGGGACGCCCAGCAAGCCCAAGAAGCGCCGGGCTTCGGGCAAGCGACGCCAGCCCACCGTCGACAAGCAGCGCCCCCAGTCACGACCGAAAGCGCCGCCCGACCGTCCTAGCAACGGCAGCCCGGCGGCCGAGGATCGACAAGCCATTCTCGATTTCTTGAAGCGCAATGACGGGGTCACCTTCACCGCGATCATCGAGGAGGTGGGGCGCCTCAACGCCTTGCTCGAGGACGGCCTCATCGAGCAACAGGGCACGCCTCGCACCCCCGCGGCAAGGTGGCACGCGGCCGCGTAGAGCAGGCGAGCGATGCGGGTTCCGCGGTCCAGACGGCACCGGCGACGGCACGACGAGATGCCGCGCAAGCACACCGAAAGCGTACGCGAGCTCGCGAAGTTGGTCCGCCTTCCTGTGGTCGACGCCCCCGATGCGGAGAGGCCACGACACCGCCGTGACTGCCAAGACGGCCCGCGGCCGTGTCCATGGGTGAGCTGCCGATACCACCTCTACCTCGATGTCTCTCCCAGCGGTAATCTGACCATTTGGTATCCGAGCCTCGACGTCGACGAGGTGCCCGAGACCTGTGCCCTCGATGTCGCCGAGATGGAGGGGCAGACGCTCGAGCGGGTCGCCGAGCACTTCAACGTCACGAGAGAGCGCATCCGGCAAATCGAGAACAAGGCCAAGGTCAAGCTCGCTCGTCGGGTTCCGGCGCTCCGGGCGCTTTGGGAAGAGGCCCGCGACGCACGATCGGAGCACGAGCAACGGACCGGAAGGGAGGAGCCGTGAAGTACCACTACCCACCCATCCATGGGTTCGCCAAGCGTCAGCCGAAGGTGCTGCCCGAGCAGCTCTTCAGCGACAGGGTGCTGGATGCGCCTCGAACGGGGGGACGCCTTCGGCCAAGGAAGCAGCGCAATAAGCCCCCCCCCACGACGCTCTGCGGGCTGACCTCCAAGCAAGCCACCCGAGTCGACCGAGTCGATTGCGAGGCCTGCCAGAAGATGATGGAGCAGTACCCCCAGCTCGGCAATCTCCTTCAACGGTCCACCCTCGCTGACACGCTCGAGGAATGCTGAAGCTACGTCCCTACCAGCAGGCTGCCCTCGAGCGGCTGCACGGCTGCGGCAAGCGGCGCGTGATGCTGTGCGCTCCGACGGGTGCGGGGAAGACCGTACTTGCCGCCCAGCTCATCGCCGACGGTCTCGAGGCCGGCGAGCGCATCCTGTTCCTGGCTCACCGCCGAGAGCTCATCAGGCAGCCCTTCACGACCTTGCTGCGCGCCGGGCTGGACTGGCGCCAGGTGGGGATCATCATGGCCGGCGTGCCGAGCGGTGGGCTGCAGTTGCCGCTGCCCGAGCTCGACGCGAGCCCCGGCGAGGTGTGGCGCGCCTATGCTCGACGACGGCCGCCGGCGCCGGTTCAGATTGCCTCGGTCGACAGCCTACGGTCGCGCAAGCTACCCCCCGCCGACCGCATCATCATCGACGAGGCGCACCGCAGCCTCGCCAAGAGCTACCGGCGGATTCTCGATCACTACCCCGACGCCCACGTCACGGGGTTGAGCGCCACGCCGAGCCGCACCGACGGCAAAGGCCTCGACGCCGTCTACGAGGAGCTCGTCATCGTGGCGACCTACAGGCAGCTCGTCGCCGAGGGGTTCCTCGTGGCTCCGCGGGTCTGGTCGGCGCGGCGCAGTCCCGACCTGAGCCGGGTGAAGGTCGTCGCCGGCGATTACAAGGGTGCCGAGCTCGAAGGCGTGATGCTCGACGACGGGCTGGTCGGCGACGTGGTCGAGCACTGGGTGGAGCACGGGGGTGGTGCGCCGACCTTCGGTTTCGCCGTCAGCGTCGAGCACAGCCAGCGGCTCACGAAGCGCTTCCTCGACGCCGGGATCCGCGCTGCGCATGTCGATGGCTCGACGCCAACCGAAGTGCGCGATCGCGCCTTCGAGGACGTTGCGAGCGGCCGCATCGAGGTGCTCTGGAACTGCGACATAGCCGGGGAAGGCACCGACGTCCCAGCCGTGAAGACGGTCATCAGCGCACGTCCGACCAAGAGCCTCCGGGTATGGCTGCAGCAAGCCGGACGGGGGGCCCGTCCCTACGACTCGCCGCACCGCTTTACCATCCTCGATCACGCCGCCAACGCCGACGAGCATGGCCTGCCCCAGATCGATCGCGAGTGGACGCTCGAGGGCCGAAAGAAGCGCCCCAACGCCAGCACCGGGACGCTCGTCTGGAAGTGCAAGGTCTGTCAGGCCGCCAACGATCTGAGCGCCATGGCGTGCGAGGAATGCGGGGCGCCGCGTCCAGTGGCCGAGCGCAAGCCCCTGCGCGAGCGCGACGGCCGGCTCGTCGAGGTCGCCGAGCTGAGCGAGGAGGATCTGCGCCAGGCGTGGGACTGGATGGTCATCGAATGGCGGGCTCACAACAGCCGCCCCGGGACCAAGCCCCGCAAGCCCGCGTGGCTCACCTACCGATTCAATGATCGCTATGGCTGCTCGCCGCCTCCGGGGTGCCGGCTGCCCGAATGGTCCAGTGAAGACGCGCGGCGGCGGAAGGAATGGGACCGGCTTGAGCGTCTGAATGGCCCCGCGTTCGCGGCCGTGCGGCTCAAGGGCACCTACGACGACGATGAGTTTCTCCCTCCGGTGACGACGAGGTGGGCATGAATGAGACCGAATACCAACCGCACCTGGCCGCAGCGCTCAGCCGCGCGGGTCGGCAGAGCCGCGTGTGGCGGCAGAACGCCGGAGCACCTCCGAGGCGCAACCGTCGCGGTAAGATCGTGGGGGCGATTCACGGTGCGCCAAAGGGCGCTGCCGACTTGAGCGGGCTCGTGCGACCCGAGGGGTGGCGGCTCGAGGTGGAGGTCAAGAGCCCGACCAGGGTGGTCACCGACGAGCAGCGGTCGTGGCGCGCCTTCATCGAGAGTTCCGGGGGAATCTACGTGGTCTGTCGCTACGACCCCAAGTTGAGCCTCGAAGACAACCTCCGGCAGCACGTGGCGCTGGTGGACGAGGCCATCAGCGACAGACGGCAATCCACGACGACACGGTCAGACGTGTCGGCCACCGTCCGGCAAGAGGCGCAGGAGCTCTCCCACGCATGACCCTCGTCGCCGTCGCCCCCACCAAGTTCAACCGCGGCGTGGCTCCGCCGGGCGCGGTGACCACGATCGACGGGGTGACGGCGCCGCACACCTACGACTGGCGCGGCGAGCTCGGCAGCACTGCCAACACCGCCCGGGTGCGGCCGGCCTTCCGCGTCGCGCCGCTCGCCGAGGCCCTCGAACGCGTCTACCGGAGCGACGCGCACATGGTCACCTACTACGTGGTCGGTCGCGACGGCCGGCCCCTCGAGCAGCAGCCGCGGGTGAACAAGGCCGGGCTCGGCTGGGTCCTCGAGCAGGGCTACACGCTCGAGCACGACTTGCTGATGGTCGACGTCGACAACCCGTTGCACCGCGAGTGGACGCCAGCGCTCCGTGCCCGGCTCGACGAGCTGCTCGCCAACGCCGCCGTGCTTCGAACGGCGGGGATCTACCTCACGCGTGCGGGCTACCGTCTAATCCAGCCGCTCGACGAGCCAGTGGTGGCGAGCGAGGTCGAGCGCTACCTCGCCAGCTGGATCGGGGAGCTCGCAGCCGAAGGCATCGAGGTCGATTCGTCCTGTGTCGACTGGACGCGTCTGTTTCGGCTGCCTCACGTGCAGCGCGGTCCCGTGGCCTACCGGTCGCCGCTCGTCGATCTGAGCCGCATGGTCCCCCGGCGCATCGTCCCAAAAGGCTCGGCCGGCCCAAGCGGCCGGCGCGTCGCCGAAAGGAGCGCCGCCGCATGAAGCCGCTGGCGACGGCGCTGCCTACCACGTGGACCGACCGCACCGAGCGGCTGGGCGCGGCGCTGTCGTCCATCACTGAGGGCGGTCACCAGCTCAGCCTCAACCTCGCTGGCGCGTTGCTCGAGCGGGGCGTGGCGCCGGAGGCGGTGCCCGCGATCGTGGACGTGGCGGCGGCGCGCGCGGGGTGGCGGGCACCCGCGCCCAACCACTACCGGCGCAACGCGACCGACACCGTCCATCGATGGGCGAACCGCGATCCCATCCGCACGGACCTGCCGCCGCACCTGGTGTTGCTGCTCGACGAGCTCACCGGCCAGCAGCCGCAGACGCCCGTCTCCCTGCCCGAGATGCAGGCCGAGCTCGCGCGGGCGATCCGCGAGGCGCCAGACGGGCTGAGCCTGGTGCGCGTCCCCTGCGGGGCCGGCAAGACGCACACGGCGCGCATGATCGCGGCCGAGCGCCACGTTGCCGGCCTGCGCACGACCATCAGCGTGCCGACGAACGAGCTCGCGGTACAGATCGCCGACGACCTCCGCGCCGCCGGCGTCCCCACCGCACGGCTGTTCGGACCGACGAGCGTCCGCGGACCCTACCACGGCTGGGCCTGCGCCTACCGGCCCGCGGCCGCCAAACTCGCCGACGGGTGGCAGAGCGTCCGCTGGGAGCTGTGCGAGGGCCGTAAGCGCGATCCCTGCCCCCACCGGCAGACGTGCCCGGCGGCCGATGGCGTCGATGGTCCCTCCGATGCGCTTGTGGTGGTGGGCAACCACGGACTGCTCGCCGAGCTCCACCGCGTCACCGGTCGGCGTGGCCTCTTGGTGGTCGATGAGCCCCCTGAAGTGCTCGACGATCACGTGCTGACGGACGACGACCTCTGCGAGGCCTTCGACCAGCTCGCCCGCTTCGAGCTCGGCGACCGGTTCGCGCCGGCGCTCGCGGTGGCGCGCAGCTGGCTGCGCCGAGCGCCTCTTGATGAGCCCGCCACGCTGGCGGACGCCGAGGTCGACTGCGATCCGGCGCTCAGCCACGGCCGCACCCTCGGCGAGCTGCTTGAGGAGGCTGGTCATGAGGACGTGGTGAGCGCGCTGGAGGGCGCCATCCCGAAGCACGCCCTCTCCCCGGTCGCCAACCGTCTGCACCTTATCACCACGCGCGAGGATCCGACCCGTGCCGGGCGCCTCGGCCGGGCCAGCCGCGTGCTGACGCTGCTCCACCGCGCGCTGACCGAGGCGGGGGTTTGCACGGTGGTGTTCGAGACCCATCGCACCAAGGAGCGCAAGCTCGCGATCGTCGGCGTGGAGCGCCAGCTGCTCGGCGTGCTCAACCGCGATGGGCGCGTGGTGATTATGGCGGCCGACGTGCACCTGTACCGGGGGCACTTCGCCGACGTCGTGGGCTACGAGCCCCCGATCACCCACCTGAGCGCCCCCGACGGCTGCCAGGTCCGACGCGTGCTCCTCGAGCAGCGGGTGAGCCGCAGCCGCAAGCCCCACCAGCGCGTGCTCGAGCAGGCCCTCGAGGTGGCGGCCGAAGGCTACGACGCGCCGCAGATCGGCGTCGTCGTCTACATGGCCTGGAAGGACTGGGCCCACAGCGTGGCCACGGTGTGGGCGGCTAACCGGGGCGTGCCAGCCCCATCGGTGAGGTACTACGGCGCGTTGCGCGGGCTCGACACCTGGAAGCGCTACGACGCGCTGGTGACCCTCGGCGATCCGCTGCCCAACCTGAACGCCGTGGCGCGCACCACCGAGGAGGACGTGTCGGCGCGAGCAAACGATCTGGCGCGCGCCGAGCTCGAGCAAGCCCACGGACGGCTTCGGGTCATCCACCGTGGCCGCCCCGCCACCCAGGTTCATGTGGGGCGTCAGGTCCCCTTCGGGTGGCCGGCCCCCCACGGGACGTCTCGGGGTAAGCGAGGCGTGGGCGGTCCCACCATGGGTCTCGAGGTCCACGGGACGCCTCGAGGTCGACCACGGCGTGAGGGGACGGACCTGCTGGCGTTCGCCCAGATCGTTCGGACCCTGGGAGGCGTGAGGGCCACCGCAAGGCGTGCCGACGTGGCCCACACCACCGTGCGGAGATGGCTCCGTGGAGAGGCCGCACCACCCCCGAAGGTGGTCGCCTCCCTGCGAGACGCGGCGCAGGGAGGCAAGACGCCCAAGCGTGCGAAATGACGTGACCTAAGTTCGTGGGAGAGTTGGCGTGTGTGCTGAATTCAAAAAAAGTGGAACACTAACCCCTGTAGTAACTACAAACAGGGGTTTCCGTTCCACCTCACCTCGGACATCACGCGCCTAAGTGCTTGAAACCACGTAGGAGGCGTAGATCAGCATGGTGGCACGGAAGAAGACGACGAAACGTCCGGGCAAAAAGACCGGTCGACCCAAGGGGCGGCGGAGCCGCATCCACGACCGTGGGCTCGTCGAGGCGGTCGTCAGCGCCGTCGAGAAGGGCCACAGCTTCAAGGTTGCGGCGCTCAAGCATGGCCTCGGAGAAGCCACGCTCCACGAATGGCGGAGCCGGGGCTCCCAAGCCCTCGAGGCGGCGCGGACCAAGCTGGGGGCCGATGCCACGGAGGAGGAGCTACTCGGGGCATGCGTGGCGCGTGAGCGGCCGTATGCCGTATTCGCGGAGCGCATCACGCGCGCGAGGGCTGTCGCCGAGGCGAAGCTGCTCGACTACCTGCACACGATCGCCGAGCTCAGCGAGAGCGGCGACGCCTACCTGGTGCGGGAGGGTCGGCAGGCCGCGCAGTGGCTTCTCGAGCGCACACGCCGCGCCGAGTATGGCCCCGGCCAGCGCATCGAGCTCGAGGGCAGCGGGGGCGTGAAGTTCTACCTGCCAGAGCCGGAGGGAGACGATGCCTGACCAAGCCCCAGAGAGCTGGCGCGTGGTGCAGCAGCGGGGTAATCAACACGCGACGACCTCGGTCGTCGTCGGTCCGCCCGCCACATGGCCGAAGCTGACCTACGCCGAGCGTCGTGACACCGTGGGATCCCGCACTTGTCCCAGCCGGCGAAGAGGGGCGTGAGCGATGACCCGCCGTCGCCGACGCCAAGGCCCGCGGCAGCGAATGCGGCCGCCGCAT
>Ga0256839_1000462_pt1 | contig 52744 bp, 52 predicted proteins | sample 354166metaG_FD_185968 | JGI IMG/M metagenome (GOLD analysis project Ga0256839, IMG submission 185968) | Hydrothermal vent microbial communities from Mid Atlantic Ridge, Atlantic Ocean - 354-166 | ecosystem: Environmental > Aquatic > Marine > Hydrothermal vents | place: Atlantic Ocean: Mid... | reverse complement strand
ATCCGCAAGGTTTATAAATCCCTCGTCAAAGCCATGCACCCCGACCTTAACGGCGGGCGGCGCGATGACGAAGAACGCTTGGCGGAGGTCGTTTGGGCGTGGGAACAAATCAAAGGCTCCCGCAGCTTTATCGAGAAATAACGTCACGACCAGCGGCGTTCCTGCCCCTTGCAAGCCCGCCCCGAATGTTACAGACATAATCTTGAATATATAACGGCCCACGCGCCGATTTTTGCACGATGGATAGAACCTATGACAAGCAATATGAAACCGACAGAACCCCTAAGTGTCCGCGACCTGTTCGGGTTCGATTCCGATATGACTATCAAAGGTTTCGAGGAACGCTCAGACCGCGTCCCCGATATTGATACAACCTATAAATTCGACCCTGACACTACGCTCGCCATCCTTGCAGGGTTCCAGTTCAATCGCCGTGTGATGATTCAAGGTTACCACGGTACGGGTAAATCCACCCATATCGAACAAGTCGCCGCGCGCCTTAACTGGCCAACGGTTCGTGTGAACCTCGACAGTCACATCAGCCGGATTGACCTTATCGGTAAAGATGCGATCAAGCTGAAAGACGGCAAACAGATCACCGAATTTCAAGAAGGCATCCTGCCGTGGGCGCTGCGCAACCCTTGCGCACTTGTGTTCGATGAATACGACGCAGGCCGCCCAGATGTGATGTTCGTAATCCAGCGCGTGCTGGAAGAAGGCGGCAAACTAACGCTTCTTGACCAGAACGAGATCATCACCCCGCATCCCTCCTTCCGCCTGTTCGCCACCGCCAACACCGTCGGCCTTGGCGACACAACCGGCCTTTACCACGGCGTGCAACAGATCAACCAAGCCCAGATGGACCGCTGGTCGATTGTCGCGACACTGAACTACTTGTCCCACGACGCCGAAACCGCGATCGTTCTGGGCAAGGCCCCACATTACAACTCGGTCGAGGGCCGTCAGACTGTCGGTCAAATGGTAACCGTTGCGGACCTGACCCGTACCGCGTTCATGAACGGCGATCTATCAACCGTAATGTCGCCCCGTACCGTTATCACATGGGCCCAAAACGCCGAGATTTTCCGCGACATAGGCTTCGCCTTCCGCCTGACATTCCTGAATAAATGCGACGAAATGGAACGCCAGATAGTCGCCGAAATCTACCAACGCTGCTTTGACGAGGAACTGCCCGAAAGCGCAGTGTCACTAAGCCTTGGCTAAACCCAACGAAAACCCAGCCGAGCCGTTTAAGAAGGCGTTGGCCGAAGCGACCAAGGCCCTCGCTAACGAGCCTGAACTAAGCGTGACATTCTCCGTCGACCCATCAAGTCTGGTCGGCGATACCGCCCGTCTGCCCCAAGTGACCCGCCGCATGACCGCACAAGAAGTCCTTTTGGCGCGCGGCACCGCGGACGCATACGCCATGCAATTACGCTTTCATAACGAGGCGACCCACAATAAATACCGCCCCGCGGGCGAAGTCGCACAAGCGCTTTACGAGACTATGGAAACCGCAAGATGCGAGGCGCTGGGCGCGCGGGCCATGCCCGGAACCGCCAAGAATATTGACGCGAAAATCGGCGACGAAGCGGCCAAAGCCGGATATAACCAGATCACCGAATCCGCCTCTGCACCGCTGGCTGTGGCCGCCGGATATATGGTTCGCCAACTGGCGACAGGGCGCGATTTGCCCAAAGGGGCAGACAATGTTCTGGAACTTTGGCGCGGATTTTTGGAAGGGCAGGCGGGCGACACGCTTGGCGACATCAACGATGTTCTCGAAGATCAAACCGCCTTTTCTCGCCTCGCGCGGCAAGTAATTGACGACCTTGGATATGGCGATCAACTCGGCGAAGACCCCGACAGTGAAGACCCTGACGAAGATCAGGAAGCCTCCGAGGAAGAAGAAGAGGAAGATTCCGAAGAAGGTGGCGATCAGGAAGATCAAAATCAGGATCAGGAAGACAGCCAAGAAGACCAAGAACAAGACCAGATGGAACAGCAAGAGGCCAAAGCCTCGTTGGACGAATCCGATGACATGGAGCTTGACGAGGCCGACCTCGACGATGGCGACACCCCTGACGAACAGCCAGCCCAAGCCCCGCATTCCGAGGCTGATCCGGGCTATAAAGTCTACACCACCGAATTTGACGAAGAAATCACCGCCGAAGAACTGGCCGACCCTGTGGAACTGGAACGCCTGCGGGCCTACCTAGACCAACAGCTCGACCCGCTTAAAAGCGCCGTAAGCCGTCTGGCCAATCGCCTGCAACGCCGCCTGATGGCGCAACAAAACCGCAGCTGGGAGTTCGACTTGGAGGAAGGCATCTTGGATGCCGCCCGCCTCGTGCGCGTGGTCACCAACCCGACAACACCGCTGTCGTTCAAGCAAGAAAAAGACACCGAATTCCGCGACACGGTCGTAACGCTACTGATCGACAACTCCGGCTCCATGCGCGGTCGTCCGATCTCCATCGCCGCGATTTGCGCTGACGTTCTGGCCCGCACGCTGGAACGCTGCCAAGTGAAATGCGAGATCCTCGGATTTACCACTCGCGCGTGGAAAGGTGGCCGCAGCCGCGAGGCATGGCTTGCCGATGGTCGCCCCGCCACGCCCGGTCGCCTGAACGACCTGCGCCACATCATCTACAAAGGCGCCGATGCGCCGTGGCGGCGAACACGCCCGAACCTTGGTTTGATGATGAAAGAAGGCCTGCTGAAGGAAAACATCGACGGCGAGGCCTTGGAGTGGGCACACCGCCGCCTGATGAACCGCCCCGAAGCCCGCCGCATTCTGATGGTAATTTCGGACGGCGCACCGGTGGACGATTCCACCCTGTCGGTGAACCCTGCCAGCACGCTGGAACAGCACCTTCGCAACGTGATCGCCATGATCGAAAAGCGCAAAGCGGTGGACCTGATCGCCATCGGCATCGGCCACGATGTAACGCGCTATTACGAACATGCCGTAACCATCACAGACGTTGAACAGCTCGCCGGTGCGATGACCGAACAGTTGGCCTCGTTATTTGAGGATGACGTGAAAAAACGTGGCCGGACTAAGCGCGCCTAGCTTTCCATTTCGCCAGCAGCCAGAACACCAATGCCAGCCCGAACATGATTGGCGCAAACGGTGTAAGAAGCACGGGGAATACCAGCTGTTCCCACATCCAAGGGCCGATATATCGTTCAATCGCGGGTTGGATCATTTGCAAACTGCCGAAATGGATTTGCGCCCAAACGGTTCCCGTGTCTGCAAACCGAAACGGGTCCGCCACGGATATAGTCGCACGCCAGTCAAACCAAACGCGTACTGCCCCACCAATAAAAAACAGAAACGCCAATAGTTTAGCCATCTCCAGCCCCCTTTTTCAATATTGCTGTCGATTACCCTAGCGGTAATTCGCGAGCCGTGCAAACCTGAGCGTTCACATATCAATAACAAATCAGCGAGCCGATCCATGTTTCAAACCTTCACCGTAACGACGTCCCCAGACACAGGTCCGGCCCGCTTGGATAAATTGCGCGAAGTGATGAAGGCTGAACAGGTTGACGGCTTCCTCATACCCCGTGCCGACGCCCATTTTGGCGAAAACGTCGCTGAAAACTCCGAGCGTTTGGCATGGTTAACCGGCTTCACAGGTTCCGCCGGATTTTGCGCTGCGTTGCTGGATAAAGCCGGTGTTTTCATCGACGGACGATACACTTTGCAAGTCCGCTCTCAAATCGACCTGCAAAGCTTCACACCCGTTTCATCCGTTGATGTAAACCTCTCCGACTGGCTGATCGAATCCTTGCCGAGTGGTGGCACTATCGCCTATGACCCGTGGCTGCACAGCTTCGATGCGATTGAAAAACTCGCCGCAGAAACGACCAGCCACAACATCACGCTTAAGAAAATCGACAACCTAATTGACCGTGCCTGGGATGACCGCCCCGAAGCCCCGAAGGGAAGAATCCACCCCTATGCTATGGAATTTGCAGGCGAGACCAGCGAAAGCAAGCGTCAAAAAATCGGCGTTAAACTGGCCAAGCAAAACCTGAGCGCGGCCGTTCTCACCCTGCCGGATTCCATCGCGTGGTTGCTTAATATCCGCGGCTCCGACATCTCCAATACCCCCGTCGCGCTTTGTTTCTCGATCCTGCATGCCAATGGGAAAGCCGATTTATTCGTGGATCCCGACAAATGCGACGACATCCTTCGCACCCACCTCGGCCCCGCCGTAACGCTTCATCCCGAAGCTGAGTTCAGCCAAAAACTCGCCACCCTAAGTGGGAAAATAGGCGTGGACCGCGACACTGCCCCTGTCGCTATATCTGATCTGCTTGAAAACCCTGTATGGGCAACGGATCCGTGCATCCTGCCCAAAGCCTGCAAAAACCCGACAGAAATCGCCGGTTCCCGCGCTGCCCACATCCGCGATGCCACCGCCATGGCAGAGTTTCTCTGCTGGCTCGATTCCGCTGCGCCCACTGGAAACCTTACTGAAATCGACGTGGTGCAGAAGCTGGAAACCTTCCGTCATAACACCAATGCCCTCAAAGATATTTCGTTCGACACCATCTGCGGCTCTGGCCCGAACGGCGCAATCGTGCATTACCGCGTCGATGAAAATTCCAACCGCACGATCCAGTCCGGCGAAACCCTGTTGGTCGACAGCGGCGGCCAGTATGAAGACGGCACCACAGACATCACTCGCACGATTGCGATTGGCGAGGTCCCCCAAGACACCAAGCGCGCCAATACATTGGTGCTGAAAGGCATGATCGCTGTTACCTGCGCGCGTTGGCCTGTGGGCTTGTCTGGGCGCGACCTCGACAGCTTTGCACGCGCCGCTCTTTGGCAAGCGGGCATGGATTACGACCACGGAACCGGCCACGGCGTTGGCGCATATTTGGGCGTGCATGAAGGCCCGCAAGGCATCGCGCGCCGCTACATGGGTGCCCTTGAGGTTGGTATGATTTTGTCAAACGAACCGGGCCACTACAAAGAGGGCGCTTACGGTATCCGCATCGAAAACCTGCTGGTAATCACCCCGCCAACAATCCCGACGGGCGGCGACCGCGAGATGCTCGGCTTTGAAACGCTGACGTTTGTGCCAATCGACCGCAATCTTATTTTGCCCGAGATACTAACCAATATCGAACGCGACTGGCTAAACACCTATCACGCCAAAGTCTTGGAAAAGATAAGCAATTTAGTTAGTGCTGAAACACTAGCATGGCTAAAACTGGCCTGTGCGCCCATATGATGCACTGCACAATGGTTGAGTTTTCTGAACCAATCGGTTAAATACTGTTCTTGCAATAAAAGGAACGGCACATGACTGACAACAGAATTACCATCAAACCCGCATCTGGAACGTGGGTTGTGCGCGCAGGTGGTGCCATTATTGCGGAATCTGACGCAGCATTGGAATTGCACGAAGGCGACTACCCCGTCGCTATCTATTTCCCGCGCAAAGATGTGGCCATAGCGTTTCTCGATACCTCCGAACAACGCTCAACCTGCCCTTATAAAGGTGAGGCCAGCTATTTCGGAATCGCTGGCAAAAGTGGTGTGATCGAAAATTCGGTTTGGACATACGAAGCCCCTCTCGATGCGGTCAAAGAGATCGCCGGATACCTGTCGTTCTACACCGATAAAACCACCGTCGAACACGTCTAACTTACGAATGTTCCTCTTGCGCGGTCGCGGCCAGCGCACGGTTATAGCTTCGTAAAGCATCCACAAGGTAAAGCGTGCCGATCAAATCCGGCCCGCTTTCCAATTGCTCCACCACTGGCAAAAGCTGCACTGGCGAGGCTTCAAGCTTCGCCATAGCGGTTTCCAAAGTCTCGGAAATATCCACAAACGCACCCTGTTCAATCAGGGTTTGGCACTGTGATTGCGGCGCATCATCTCCCGATCCCACCTGATGCATTATGTTTCGGACGCTGATCGTAGACAGCAGATATTCCTGCGGCCCCGCGGCCAAATGCACGTTGCGCCGCTCCAATTGCGTCAAGAAAAAACTGCGATCAACCAAACGGCTGGTCAGCGCACTCGATAGGGAAACGGAAACCATAACGGCAATCCCCGCCTGCCAATCCCCCGTCATTTCAAACACAATCAACGTCGTCGAAATCGGCGCGCCCAGCACGGCGGCGGCAACGGCGGCCATACCCGCCAGCGCATAAATCGTCTGGCTACCCGTAATTCCGGGAAACACCGATGTCGCCACCAGCCCGAAGGTTAACCCCGTCAGCGCGCCCAGCATTAAGGACGGCGAAAAAACACCACCCCCCATGCGTCCGGCAAACGTAATCGCGACCGCCACAACTTTGATCATGGCAAAGACAAACGCCTCGTGCATCAACAATTGCCCTGTCAGCGCAGATGATGTCGTCTCATATCCGACCCCGATGATGTGCGGGAACATTAACGCCAATCCGCCCAGCATCGCCCCTGCCACAGCAGGGCGCAAAAAGCTGGGCATACGGGTATACTTCTGAATAGCATCGCCCCAATCTTCGGCGATAAATATGCTGCGGATCAGCACGTAAGCAACCAGACCGGACACCAGCCCCAACAGCAAAAATGCCGGTAATTCTACATGCAGCGCAATCGGGTTTACCGGTAATACGAACTCCGTCACGTTGCCCATCTGCAAACGGCTAACCACTGTTCCGGACACCGCTGCGATAACAATTGGTGCGAATGCGTGGACTGCGAAGTGACGCAAAACCACCTCCAGCGCAAAAATCGTCCCCGCCAATGGCGCGTTAAACGACGCCGAAACCGCCGCTGCCACCGCGCACCCCATCAAATCACGCGCCGTGATTCCGTCTGCATGTATGCGGTTCGAAACCCAACTGGAAATCACCGCTGCCAGATGCACTACCGGCCCTTCACGGCCACTCGACCCGCCCGTAGAAAGCGTAATCAACGCCGCCGCAGCCGAGGCCAGACCAACCCGTTGGTCCACGCGGCCTTCGTTCATCGCCGCCCCGTCAATCACATCCGAAACCGCGCGGGCCTGACCGTCTGGCGTAAAGGCCCAAAGAATCAACCCAACCGCCAGCCCGCCAAGTATGGGAATGCCAACGACCCACTTCCAGTCTAGCCCCCCTAATGTCGTCGCCAATGTTTTATCATCTGCGCCGTACAACAACCCCTGAATCTCCGAAATAGCCACCCGAAACCCCAGCGCCGCCGCACCAGCGGCTATGCCAATACCCAACGCCAAAAGCCAAAACGTCAGTTGCCCCGGCCCTTTGGTGCGAACAGCCGACAACGCTTTGCGGCACTCGCAATATATCCCTGAACAGCTTTGCTTGACGAAATTTCCGACAGGTCGCAGCATCTTACCCTTTCCGCCGAATGCCAATTGCGGCACCCAGTTGCAAAGGCCGCTCCAACGCAGAATGTGCCTTTAGCATCCCCGCCATGCGCGCTTGCGCCCAGTCAGGGTAGGGGGTTGATCGTCGTGTTTCTAGGTCCACGTTCATCAACATCTGCTCGCAAGTTGCGGCCAACCCACCGTCCGCGCGTAGCTCCACAAACAAATGCATCCGCTTGGCGTCACAATCAATCAGCCGAACGGCGACGCTAAACATTGCCCCCTCCAACAGTTCGCCCAAAAACTGCACATGAGATTGCAGCGCATATGGCCCTTGGCGGACCCGCGCCGCATGCGCCTCGCCAATCCCCAGCTCATCTTCCAGAAACTGGTCCAGCGCCTGATCAATCGCCATGATGTAATAGGCGACGTTCATATGCCCGTTATAATCAATCCACTCAGCCGGAACTTTGCGCTCCGCTAACGTAACGGGCGCTGTATACGGCCCGTCATGCCCCTCAAATGGTGTCATTTCGCACTTTCCCTTGGTTTATGCTGACACTACTGTGACCTGAAACCGGAGGGAACCCCCATGAGCATCGAAGCCGCAATCAACGCCATACAATCCGCTTACAGCGATCAAATTACGACCAACACCGCAATTCTGGACACCCACGGCCAGAACGAGGCATACTTCCCCGTCACCCCCCCAGACGCCGTGGTATTTCCAAACTCCACGGCTGAGGTCTCCGAGATCGTCAAAATCTGCGCGGCCAACGACTGCCCGATTATCGCCTACGGCACGGGCACGTCATTAGAGGGACACCAGCTTGCTATTCGTGGTGGTATCAGCCTTGATATGTCCAAAATGAACGCGGTCCTGAGCATTCATTCCGAAGATATGGACGCCGTCGTCCAACCCGGTGTCACCCGCGAACAACTGAACGAAGATCTTCGCGCCACCGGCCTGTTCTTCCCCGTAGATCCCGGCGCAAATGCCTCCCTTGGCGGCATGACAGCCACCCGCGCCTCTGGCACCACGGCTGTTCGTTACGGTACAATGCGCGAAAATGTCTTGGCATTAGAGGTGGTTATGGCCGATGGTCGCATCATTCGCACAGGTACCCGCGCCCGAAAATCTTCCGCCGGATATGACCTCACCAAATTGTTTGTCGGCTCCGAAGGCACGCTCGGTATCATCACCGAAATCACCCTGCGCCTACAAGGCCAACCCGAGGCCGTCTCGGCCGCCACATGTAGCTTCCCCGACATCGAAAGCGCCGTGAACACCGTCATCACCACCATCCAGATGGGCATACCCGTGGCCCGAATTGAATTCGTAGACGAAATGATGGCCCGCGGTTTCAACCTCTCCCAAGGTGCGGACTTGCCCGAGGTTCCGCACCTGTTCGTCGAATTTCACGGTTCAATAAACGGCGTTAAAGAGCAGGCCGAAACCTTCGGGGAAATCGTCACAGACATGGGCGGCAGTGATTTCAAGTGGTCCTCAAAACCCGAAGATCGCACCGCGCTCTGGAAAATGCGCCATAACGCCTATTACGCCCAAAAAGCGCACCGCCCCGAAATGCGCGTGCAAAACACCGACGTTTGCGTACCCATTAGCCGCTTGGCCGAGGCTGTAACATTCGCCCGTAAAGAAGCCGAACGCCTCGGCCTGATCGTCACAATGGTTGGTCATACAGGCGACGGAAACTTCCACTGCGGCATCAGCGTTAACCACGAAGATAAGGCCGAAATGGCCGCTACGTCCGAATTCGTCCACAACCTGAACACGCTCGCCCTAAAGCTGGACGGAACCGTCACGGGCGAACACGGCGTCGGAATCGGCAAAATGAAATATATGGCTGAGGAGCACGGCGACGCCCTTCAAATCATGGTAGATATCAAGAAAACCCTAGATCCGAAAAATATCCTGAATCCGGGGAAAATGTTGCCGTCAAACTAGCGTGTTGCCGGCCCAAGCGTCGAGATTTCATCAGAAATTTCACCATCAATTTCGATCTCGGCTACGTCTTCAACCTCAAGAGTTTGCAGCATCATCGGGTCTGCGGCCTCTTCAGCCGCAGCAGGGCTAAACGCTGGCTCTTCATATGTTTCAATATTCTCACGACGGAAAATTAACAGGCTTAAATACTTCTCTTCTGTCTTACCCATCATACCGGTTTTTTCATCCACAGGCAGGGATTCCGCGCGGAAATATTCCCAACCATCGGCTGCTTGCGCATTGATTACATCGGTCAAGGTTTGCGCATAGCGGTTATCCGTACCCCTAACGCCTTTTATTTTCAACGCCTTACGAGGTGCGCAAATAGTTTTGTATTCAAAAGTCGACATGGTATCTCCCAACTCGAATTGTTCTGGCCTAAGCTTATTCGATTCCCAATTTCGCGCGAATGATCTCGTTAACAGCTTTCGGATTGGCCTTGCCTCCGGTCGCCTTCATCACTTGTCCTACGAACCAACCCGCCATACTCGGCTTTTCTTTCGCCGCCGCAACTTTGTCGGGGTTCGCCGCCATAACTTCATCAACCGCTGCCTCGATCGCGCCGGTGTCTGTCACCTGCTTCATGCCGCGCGCTTCCACGATCTCGGCAGGGTCACCGCCTTCGGTCCAGATAATTTCAAACAGCTCCTTGGCGATTTTTCCAGAAATATCACCCTTGGCGATCAAATCCAGAATACCGCCCAGTTGCGTTGCCGAAATAGGTGAGTCTTCAATCGAGTGACCCTCTTTATTCAAGCGCCCGAACAGTTCATTGATCACCCAGTTTGCCGCCGTCTTACCGTCGCGCCCCTTGGCAACCGTCTCGAAATATGTGGCGTTAACCACATCTGCCGTTAAAACACCTGCATCATATTCGGTCATTCCATATTCCGAAACGAACCGCGCTTTTTTATCGTCTGGCAGTTCCGGCAGGCCTGCCGCGATGCTATCGACCCAAGATTGCTCAATCTCTAGCGGCAGCAAATCAGGGCAAGGGAAATATCGATAATCATGCGCCTCTTCCTTGGATCGCATCGAACGGGTTTCCCCTTTTGTAGGGTCATACAACCGGGTTTCCTGATCAATGGTTCCGCCGTCTTCAATAATCGCAATTTGGCGTTTTGCCTCATAGTCAATCGCCTGCTGAATGAATCGCATAGAGTTCATATTTTTGATTTCGCACCGCGTTCCCAAAATTGAAAAATCATTGTCGCTTGCACGGAACTTTTCATAGGTTCCAGCTTTGCAAACGGACACATTCACGTCTGCACGCATGGAACCTTCTTGCATATTTCCATCACAAGTGCCCAAATACCGCAAGATTTGACGCAGTTTTCGAACGTATTCGGCTGCTTCCTCCGGTCCGCGAATATCTGGCCGCGACACGATCTCCATCAGGGCAATGCCCGTGCGGTTGAAGTCCACAAACGACATTTCGGGGTCCATATCATGCACGGATTTGCCTGCATCCTGTTCAATATGAATCCGCTCGACCCGCACTTTGCGCGCCACACCCGGTTCCATATCAACAAGGATTTCACCCTCGCCAACGATAGGGTGATACAGCTGTGAAATCTGATAGCCTTGCGGCAAATCGGGGTAGAAATAGTTCTTACGGTCAAATCGCGAATAAAGGTTGATTTTGGCCTTCAGACCCAGCCCTGTTCGCACCGCTTGCTCGACACAAAACTCATTTATAACCGGCAACATGCCCGGCATCGCAGCGTCCACCAGCGAAACATTGGAATTGGGTTCAGAACCAAACTTGGTCGAGGCCCCCGAAAACAACTTCGAATTTGACGAAACCTGCGCATGCACTTCCAGCCCGATCACGACTTCCCAGTCGTCTTTCGCGCCAGCATAGATCTTCGGTTTCGGTTCGGTATAGGCAAGCTCGGTCATTGCGTTTCATCCGCTAAAAATATGGGTCTTGATCTTCTACGCAACCACGCCCAAAGGGGCAAGGCCTACGATAAAATCCGCCCAACGATCTCGGAGGCATTTTTCGATAACCCATCCGTATCTTGCACCCGCTGCAATGCCGTGCGCATTTTGGCTTGGCGCGCCGGATCATACTGCCCCATCGACGAAAACACCGTACACATCCCCGCCGTCGTTTGCGGGTTGTGCGGGTCAAGCGTGATGATCCAGTCTGCTACCAATTCGTATCCCGCCCCGCTTTCATCGTGGAAACCCGCCGGATTTCCCCCTGCAAATGCCCCGATCAGCGCACGGAAGCGGTTAGGGTTTTTCCATTCGAAATCAGCGTGGTTAGACAGCTCACGCACAACTTCAACCGCACGTTCCGGCGGTGTCGCAACCGCTTGCACCATGAACCATTTATCGACCACCAGTTTTTCGTGTTTCCACTGCTCATAAAACGTCGCCAATGCCGCATCCGCTTGGCCTGCGCTTACCAGTGCCGACAGTGCAGATAGTTGTTCCGTCATGTTGTCCGCATCCGCAAACTGCTGCTTGGCCAGCTTCGTATCCGGATCCAGCAACGTCATCAAAGATAACGCCCGCGCGCGCAACGCCCGCTTGCCCGCAGCCTTCGCATCAGGCGTATAAGCCCCGTCAACGTTCATCGAGGCATATAAATCAGGCAAATCATTCGCCATTCCGCCCGCCAAAGCCGTGTTCAGCATATGCCGCGCCTTATGAATCGCCAAAGGATCAGGAACACCGCCTTTGGCCACAATATCACCCGCAATCACGCTTTCATCCGGCAAGGAAACGGCCAGCGCACGGAACGCGGGGTCCAACCCATCGTCCGTCGCCACCGTTTTCATCGCCGTCAAAAACGCCGCGTCAGGGTCGTTTGCCTCGTCCGTCAAACGCGCCAATATGCTTAGCGCATAATTCCGCCCAGCCTCCCATTTGTTGAACTGGTCTGTATCATTGGCCAGCAAAAACGCATTTTCTGCATCCGAAACGTCACGCTCTACAATCACAGGGGCCGAGAAATCCCGTAATATTGACGGAATCGGACGCTCTTTAAGATTATCAAACGTAAAGGTTACGGTTTCCTTATCAAGCTCCAGAATCGTTGTCGCCATCGCCTCGGAGCCGTCAGAATACAGCAACCCGACCCCAACCGGAATCAAGCGCGGCAGCTTCTCGTCTTGCCCCGGTGTTGGCGCGGTCGTTTGCGTTAAAGTCAGCGAATAAACCCCGTCTTCCCACGCATCCGTCACCGAAACCCTTGGCGTACCAGCACTCGAATACCACAGCTTGAACTGCGTCAAATCCCGCCCCGTTGCATCCTCAAAAACCGTCAACCAATCCTCGATCGTGCAGGCCTGCCCATCGTGCCGCGCAAAGTATAAATCGAGCGCCTTGCGGTACCCATCAGCCCCCACCAAACGCGGCAACATCCCCACAACTTCCGCGCCCTTGTTATAAACCGTTGCCGTATAGAAGTTATTGATCTCAATATACTCTTCAGGCCGCGGCGGGTGTGCCAATGGCCCCGCATCTTCGCGAAATTGCCGCGCCCGCAAGGCCAATACATCGTCAATTCGTTTCACCCCTGCATCGCGCATATCGCTGGTGAATTGTTGGTCCCGATAGACGGTAAGCCCCTCCTTCAGGCACAGCTGAAACCAGTCGCGGCACGTAATACGATTGCCCGTCCAGTTGTGGAAATACTCGTGTGCGATCACACTCTCGATACGCTCGTAATTTGCATCGGTCGCCGTTTCAGGACTGGCCAGAACAAGCGCCGAATTGAAGATGTTCAGCCCCTTGTTTTCCATTGCCCCCATGTTGAAATCATCCACCGCGACGATGTTGAAAATATCGAGGTCATACTCTCGCCCGTACTCCTCCTCGTCCCATTTCATCGACCGGATCAGAGAATCCATCGCGTAAGCACACTTGTCTTGATCACCGTCGCGCACATAAATCTTCAACGCCACTTCGCGGCCTGAAACTGTGGTGAAACTGTCATTATAAGACACCAAATCACCCGCCACCAAGGCAAACAAATACGCAGGTTTTGGCCACGGGTCATGCCATTCAACCCAGCCCTCGCCGCTTGCCACGGGGTTGCCGTTTGACAGCAGAACCGGCATGTCGCTTTCAATCCGCACCGTGAAAATGCTCATCACATCAGGGCGGTCGGGATAAAAGGTAATCTTGCGAAACCCCTCGGCCTCGCACTGCGTGCAGTACATGCCGCCCGACATATACAAGCCATCCAAAGACGTGTTGGCGGCGGGGTCAATCTCCGTTTCACACTCCCAAACGAACCGATCGGGCAGCATTGCGGCAGGCAATGTCAGCCCCTCGTTATCGGGTGTAACCTCCACAGCTACCCCGTCGATTTTCGCCCAAATCAACCCCAGCGCCACGCTGTCCAGTCGCAAATCACCGCCCGGATTCGCCGGATTGCTCACAAACGTAATTCGCGACGTAACCCGCGTATTATTGGCGTGCAATTTGAACGTCAGATGCACATCCTCCACCAGATAGGGCAGGGGCTGATATTCAGATAGGCGGATGGTTTGATCTTGCATAAGAATTCTCCAAATGGCTTTGGTACAACCTATGCTCTTGGGCCGCGGCCGCAAGTCCAAGTTTGATATCCCCTTCCGGTTCCTAATGTGTGCTGTTACAATTCTCTTGGTAAATGCAAAATTCAGGAGCACACCATGGCCGCCATTTCCCTAACGAAAGCCCGCAAAATGATTGCGACTATTTTCCGCACAGGCGCCGAAATGGGATTGAAACCCCTGTCTGTCATCGTGCTGGATGCGGGCGGCAACGTCAAAGCGTTCGAGCGCCAAGACGGTGCATCCCCAGGAAGGTTCCAGATCGCAGAAGGCAAAGCCTACGGCTCCGTAATGTTAGGGATTGGCGGGACCGCCCAAATGGCCCGCGCCGAGTCGCAGGCGTATTTCATTGCCGCCGCGAACGGCGCATATGGCGGTAAAGTAATCCCTGTTCCAGGTGGTGTGTTGCTAAGGAACGTCAAGGGTGAAATTCTGGGCGCAATCGGGGTCACCGGCGACAGTTCCGAGAACGACCTGATCGCAGCACTTGCCGGAATCGAAGCCGTCAACCTGATTGGCGAAGGGTAAAATCCTGCCGTAACCCGCAAAAGGTTAACGCAAAACGTACATACGTGTTGTGTACGCATTGTGTACGTGTTGTGTACGCGAAAAACACGCGAAATCGGGCAAAGGTTAACGCGGTTCTACGGCTTCCAATGCAGGAAATTCGCAATTAATCGCAGGCCCGTTTTCTGGCTTTTTTCGGGGTGAAATTGCGTGCCAACCATATTGTCGCGCGCCACCATTGCTGTCACCGGTCCACCGTAATCCACCGTCGCCATAAGGTGCGCCGGATCGCTTGGATCGAGGTGATAGGAATGCACGAAATACGCATGATCCCCGCTTGAAATTCCGTCAAACAGGGGGTGCTGCACGCGGATTTCCAGCTCGTTCCAGCCCATGTGGGGAACCTTCAAATCAGGGTCGTTTGGTTGCATTTCGACAACCTCGCCACTGATCCAGTCAAAGCCTTTTGTGGCGTGTCCATGCTCGCGCCCGACGCTCGCCATCATCTGCATTCCAACACAGATTCCAAGGAACGGAACGCCACCCTGTAACACCCGTTCTTCAATCGCTTCAAACAGCCCGTCATAACTCGCAAGTCCTTGACGACAATCAGCAAAAGCACCCACACCGGGCAGAACTATACGGTCAGCCTTGCGCACGATTTCCGGGTCGGAGGACACAATAACAGCCCCCGCATTAACTTCCCCCGCCATGCGCTGAAAGCTCTTTTCCGCCGAATGGATATTGCCGGAATTATAGTCAACAATAACGGTCGTCATTCGCTTAGCGTGCCTTTGGTTGACGGAATCGCATCCGCCTTGCGCGGGTCCGTTTCCAATGCATCGCGCAGTGCGCGCGCAACCGCCTTGAAACTGGCCTCCGCGATGTGGTGGCTGTTCAATCCGTCAAGGCGTTCAATGTGCAGGTTCATGCCTGCATTCATCGCAAACGCAGTGAAAAATTCCCGCACAAGTTCGGTATCAAACGCCCCAATTTTCGAGGCCGTGAAATCAACCTTCCAGATCAGATATGCCCGCCCTGACATATCGAGAGCAGCCCGAACCAACGTGTCATCCATAACTAGCATGCAAGACCCGTATCGAACGATTCCTCGTTTATCTCCAATGGCTTGCGCGACAGCTTTACCCAGCGCGATACCCACATCCTCAACGGTGTGGTGGTCATCAATGTGCAAATCCCCCTGGGCGCGAACCGTCATATCAATCAGCGCGTGGCGCGAAAGCTGGTCTAGCATATGGTCGAAAAACCCAACGCCCGTCTGGTTGTCATAGATCCCGGTGCCATCGAGATTAATCTCGACGGAAATATCGGTTTCGGCAGTTTTACGTTCAATTTTCGCAGTCCGCATGGCGTTAGCCTCCGCTTTGGTTTCAGGGCCTTATACGGCGGCAGTGCCCTCGATTCCATAACGATTTTCAAAAAGCTACATTTGAACCTTGACGTTACAGTCACTGGAAGCCATATGTAGCCTGCAAACCGGAGGGTGAAAAATGAACATCGGACAAGCTTCAGCGAATTGCGGTCTACCCGCGAAAACCATCCGGTATTACGAGGATATCGGCCTGATTTTGCCGGACCGCACAGACAACGGCTATCGTGATTTCAGCGAAACCCACATGCACAAACTGGCCTTCCTAAGCCGCGCGCGAGGCCTTGGATTCACCATCGAAGACTGCCGCACCCTGCTGTCCCTTTACGAGGATACAGATCGCGCCAGTGCTGACGTGAAAGCCATGGCACGCGAACATCTTGATAAAATATCGTATAAAATCAACGAATTGAAAGCCATGCAGGCAACCCTTTCCGAGCTGGTCGACAAGTGCCACGGCGATGACAGACCAAACTGTCCGATCCTTCAAGGGCTGGCTGGTGGTAATACTACGAGCGGTTGTTAAACCCTAAATCCACCGTCGCGTTTGCTGACAGTAATCATCGTAAACTTGCCCGAATTCTGCGCGAATTCCAGCTTCTTCACCGTTGATGAAGCGCTTGGCTATAACCCATGCAAAAGCGGGTACCAGTGCGAATGAAATCAGCGATCCCAACGTCAATATATACCCGATTAAAATGATAGCATCTGCCACATAAATCGGGTTGCGCGAATATTTATACGGCCCCGTCGTGATGATAGCGTCGGGTGTGCGCTTGGGAACAACGGATGTTTTGTGCCGCTGAAACATCACGAAACTAACGCCCATCAACACGATCCCGAACACAATCGCAGCGCGCCCGATAAACGTGATGAACGCCGCTTCATAAGCCAGAGGATTCCAGATTTGCACCTGTACCCATGCGGCGGCCATAAAGATCACCAACCATACCGGTGGCCAATCTAAGTATTTGTTCCAAATACGCATTTCACTCTCCTGCTAAACCTGCTTGGAAGGTTAAAGACGCCCAAAGGCTGTGCCAAACCGCGGTCGTTCTTTCAATATCCTCATCCGAGGGTTTAATCATATGCACCGCATTTACCATGTAAATATCGCCATCGACAATCGGTATAAACGCTAGCCCGGTTTCATCCGTCACTACATGCGTTTTAACCACGTCGCTACCATCCGCTGGCCGCCGGAAAATGTCGATCTGAATATCGGTAATCCCGTCTGCCCCCAAAAAAAGGCGTACGGGCAGCCCGTTGGAAATGTCGTCGGTATATGGGTTTTGTAGGGCGACCAGTTCGAACGGCATACCTGTGTGCGCATCGCGCCCAGCCCCGTCACCAACTGCGATCAAAGCCTTGGCAAAACGGGTATACCCCTCCCCAAACCCGAAGACCGGCAGGCCGCGCGCGACATGTTCCTCCAGCACCCAGTCAAGCCCCTTGCTTAGGATGAAATCCTCAAACTTTCCATCATCTTGATAGGTTAACAACTGTGCCGTGGCAAAGTGGTTCAGCACCAGCAATCCTTCATTAACCGGCGTCATCCCAACGGCCGGTTGATCTCCGATCCGACCGTCAATCGGGGTTTTTCCATCCACGTCGGTCGCGCTAAAATCGTAGAACTGGTTGGGGTTGAAGCTGTATTTGTTGCCTTTGAAATCTTGCCCGACACGAATATCGACCCGCAATTCCTGCCCGATATCCAGCGTGTAATCCTGTGCGTCTAGCCAGAACTCATGTGCTGCCGCTGGGGTTACCGCCGCCACAAAACCCACCAAAACCGCAGCCAAAACCTTTGAATGTTGCATTACATCTTCCATTGCTAAAATCTGTGTGTATGGTTCGGTTTTTGCAGTGAATAAGTCAAGGAACATTCCCGTGCGCATAATTCTGCCAGCCCTATTTCTAATCCTGTTGTTGCCCTTTTCCGCAACGGCCCACGAACTGCGCCCCGCAGTTGCTGATATTCGTTTCGCCGAAGGCAGTTTCGAGGTGGAGTTCCGCGTGATATTAGAGGCCCTGATCGCCGAAATTGATCCCAATCTTACCGATACCTCCGAATCCGAAAATGCCGCGCGCTATGATGCATTGCGCGCGATGGCCCCAAGCGATCTTGCTAAAGAGTTCGCAGGATTCGAGGCAAAATTCTTATCCGCCATCACTGCCACAATCGACGGGCAGCCCAACCAAACAGAAACCTCCGCGCTAAATATCCCCGAGGTTGGCGATTTAGATCTGACCCGTGACACAACATTAACAATCACAGGGCAAGTCCCCGCTGGTGCGCAAGAATTGGTCTTCGGGTGGTCTGAAAACCTCGGCCCGTTGATTGTACGTGTCACCACACCTTCAGGCGAAGACGGGTATTCAGATTACTTGCAAAGCGGCCAGAAAACCGCCCCGATTTCTGTGGTTGGCGTTACACAGCAATCCGGCCTGTCGGTCTTTGGAAACTACATCGCGATCGGGTTTGTACATATTATTCCCAAAGGCCTTGATCATATATTATTCGTGGTAGGCCTATTCCTGCTGTCCACGCAAATGCGGCCACTTTTGTGGCAGATATCAGCCTTCACATTGGCCCATACAATATCGCTCGCGCTGGGGATGCTTGGCTGGATAAACATCCCACCCTCAATTGTGGAACCGCTGATCGCGGCCTCAATCATCTACGTCTGCGTCGAAAATATCTTCATGAGCGGCCTCAGCCGATGGCGCCCTTTCGTGGTATTCGGATTCGGCCTTCTTCACGGCCTTGGGTTCGCAGGTGTTCTAGCCGAGGTGGGCTTCGTGCAGTCCGAATTCGGTTCAGGCCTGATTGGTTTCAATATAGGCGTGGAGTTGGGGCAACTGACCGTTATAGCCGCCTGCTTCGCCCTGTTTGGCGCGTGGTTCGGGCGCAAAAGCTGGTATCGCGCTGTCATCACAACGCCAATGTCTTTGGGCATCGCGGCCATCGGCGCCTATTGGTTTATCGAGCGCACTCTGTTCGTAGCATAAGAAATTCCTTGCACATTAAGTGAACACGTGTTCAGTTAATGAAAATGCACGAAAGGAATCCCTATGTTTAATGCCTCGATGAATTTTGCCTGCGGAGACGACGTTGAGGCTTTGCGCGATATGGTCCACCGCTGGGCGCAAGATCGCGTCGCCCCGATGGCTGCTGAAATCGACGCCAAAAACGAATTTCCGCCCGAATTATGGACGGAAATGGGCGAACTCGGCCTGCACGGTATCACCGTTCCCGAAGAATACGGCGGGGCAGGGATGGGGTACCTCGCGCACACCATCGCGGTCGAAGAAATCGCCCGCGCGTCGGCTTCCGTCAGCCTATCTTACGGGGCGCACTCCAACCTATGCATCAACCAGATCAAACTGAACGGCAGCCACGAACAAAAACTGAAATACCTGCCGGGCCTGATTTCCGGCGAACATGTCGGCGCGCTCGCCATGTCCGAATCCGGCGCAGGCTCGGACGTGGTTTCCATGAAGCTACGCGCCGAGAAAAAGAATGACCGCTACATTCTGAACGGCACCAAATACTGGATAACCAACGGTCCCGATGCCACCACGCTGGTGGTTTACGCCAAAACCGATCCAGATGCCGGTTCACGCGGAATGACGGCGTTTATCATCGAAAAAGACATGGTCGGGTTCTCCACCTCGCCACATTTTGACAAGATGGGCATGCGCGGCTCCAATACCGCTGAACTGATATTTGATAACGTCGAAGTCCCCTTCGAGAACGTCCTTGGCGAGGAAGGCCGCGGCGTTAACGTCTTGATGTCTGGCCTGGATTATGAACGCGTCGTGCTATCCGGCATCGGTGTCGGTATCATCCACGCAGTCCTCGACCACATCATGCCCTACATGCACGAACGCAAACAGTTCGGCGAAAGCATTGGCAACTTCCAGCTAATGCAAGGCAAAATAGCTGACATCTACACCACCATGAACTCCGCCCGCGCCTACGTCTACGAAGTCGCCAAATCCTGCGATCGTGGCGAAGTAACCCGCCAAGACGCCGCCGCTTGCGTGCTATACGCTTCCGAAAAAGCGATGGAGATGGCCGTGCAGGGCGTCCAAGCAATGGGCGGCGCGGGCTATATGAACGACTCTCCTGTATCGCGGCTAATGCGCGACGCCAAACTGATGGAGATCGGCGCCGGAACCTCGGAAATCCGCCGCATGCTGATTGGTCGAGAATTGATGAAGGTGACGGGCTGATGCAGTTAAAATCCAGCGTAACCACCGGATCTGACACGTTCAAAACGAACGTAGCCGCCCACGAAGCCGCCCTCGAACAAATCGCTTCGGTTGTGGCCGTTGCGGCGAAAGGCAACGAGCGTTCCCGCGAGCGCCACCTCTCGCGCGGCAAAATGCTGCCACGCCGCCGCATCGCGAACCTTCTGGACGCAGGCTCCCCGTTCCTTGAAATTGGCGCGACCGCTGCGCATGATATGTACGATAACGCCTCACCAGGGGCAGGGGTCATCACTGGAATCGGCCTTGTTCACGGTGCAGAGGTCATGGTCGTTTGCAACGACGCCACCGTAAAAGGCGGCACATATTTCCCCATGACGGTGAAAAAACACCTGCGCGCACAGGAAATCGCCGAACAAAACAACCTGCCGTGTGTCTATTTGGTGGACAGCGGCGGCGCAAATCTGCCCCAACAAGACGAAGTATTCCCCGACCGCGACCATTTCGGCCGCATCTTCTTCAATCAAGCCAACATGTCCGCCAAAGGCATCCCGCAAATCGCGGTGGTTATGGGGTCTTGCACGGCTGGCGGCGCATACGTCCCCGCCATGTCAGACGTGACAATTATCGTTAAAGAACAAGGTACTATCTTCCTCGCAGGCCCGCCATTGGTGAAGGCCGCAACGGGCGAGATCGTGACCGCCGAAGACTTGGGTGGCGGCGATGTCCACACCCGTCTATCCGGCGTGGCCGACTATCTGGCGGAAAATGATGCCCACGCGCTGGACTTGGGCCGCCAAGCCCTCGGCAATCTAAACCGCATCAAACCAACCACCGTTGCCCTGCAAGCAATCGAGGAACCGGCCTTTGATCCCGCCGAAATCTTCGGCGTCGTCCCAGCTGACCTAAAGACCCCTTACGATATCCGCGAGGTCATCGCCCGCGTTGTTGATGGCTCCCGTTTCGACGAATTCAAAGCGCGTTATGGTACCACACTTGTCTGCGGTTTCGCCCACGTTATGGGCATCCCAGTTGGTATCATCGCCAACAACGGCGTCCTATTCAGCGAAAGCGCCGTCAAAGGCGCCCACTTCGTAGAGCTTTGTTCCCAAAGGAAAATACCCCTAGTATTCTTGCAAAACATAACCGGTTTCATGGTCGGCCAAAAGTACGAAACCGAAGGCATCGCGCGCCACGGCGCCAAACTGGTAACCGCCGTGGCCACAACTAAGGTACCCAAAGTAACCATGCTTGTCGGTGGGTCCTTCGGGGCTGGAAACTACGGCATGGCAGGGCGTGCATATTCCCCACGCTTCTTGTGGACATGGCCAAACTCCCGCATTTCTGTGATGGGTGGCGAGCAAGCCGCAGGCGTCCTCGCCACAGTCAAACGTGACGGAATTGAACGCAATGGCGGCCAGTGGAGCCTTGAGGAAGAAGCCGAATTCAAGCGCCCAACAGTCGAAATGTTCGAACGCCAATCCCACCCTCTCTACGCCTCCGCTCGCCTCTGGGACGACGGCGTGATCGACCCCCGTAAAACCCGCGAAGTGTTGGCATTATCCCTGATGGCAGCCCTAAACGCCCCAATAGAGGACACGCATTTCGGCGTGTTCCGGATGTAAGGAGCGGCGAAATGTTTGACAAAATACTCATAGCTAACCGTGGTGAAATCGCCTGTCGCATTATGGAAACTGCCCATAAAATGGGCATCAAAACTGTCGCAATCTACTCGGACGCAGATGCACATTCCAAACATGTTGCCATGGCGGACGAGGCGTGGCGCGTAGGCCCCCCCGCGGTTGCCGAAAGCTACCTTCAAGGCGATAAGATTATTGAAATAGCAAAGGCTTCGGGCGCACAGGCCATTCATCCCGGCTATGGTTTTCTTTCCGAATCCCCTGATTTTGCAGAGAAAGTTGAGGCCTCTGGCCTTCGCTTCATCGGCCCATCGTCTAGCGCCATTCGCGCGATGGGCCTAAAGGATGCCGCCAAAGAATTGATGATAAAAAGCGGTGTTCCTGTCGTACCCGGCTATCACGGATCGAACCAAGATGCCGATTTTCTCGCGGTGCAGGCTAATACCATCGGGTACCCGGTCTTAATCAAGGCGCGTGCCGGTGGTGGTGGCAAAGGAATGCGAAAAGTTGACCATCCAAACGACTTTATGGCCGCACTAGAAGGCGCGCAACGTGAGGGCTTGTCTGCTTTTGGTGACGCGCACTGTTTGATCGAAAAATGGATAACAACTCCGCGCCATATCGAAATTCAAGTGTTCGGGGACGACCACGGCAATGCGATTCACCTGTTTGAGCGGGATTGTTCCTTACAGCGCCGCCACCAAAAAGTAATCGAAGAAGCCCCTGCACCGGGTATGACCGAAGAAATGCGCACAGCGATGGGGGATGCCGCCGTCAGATGTGCCAAAGCCATCGGCTACAGCGGTGCGGGCACAATTGAATTCATCGTTGAGGCTTCGGACGGCCTTCACCCCGACCGGTTTTGGTTCATGGAAATGAACACGCGTCTGCAAGTAGAGCATCCGGTTACCGAAATGATCACTGGGCTGGACCTAGTGGAATGGCAATTGAGGATTGCGAATGGCGAGCCTCTACCTGCCAAACAAAATGGTTTAACATTAAACGGACATGCGTTCGAAGCTAGAATATATGCCGAGGATGTACCAGCAGGGTTTCTGCCCATGACCGGATCAATAGATTACCTATCCATGTCACCCTTGGCGCGCGTAGATAGCGGAATCCGTGAAGGTGACACTATAACACCTTGGTATGACCCTATAATATCAAAAGTAATTGTTTGGGGCGAAACACGAGAAATTGCCCTTAACCGCATGCGCGCCGCCCTCGCCGAATGTAAAATTTCAGGGACCGTCACGAACATACCGTTCCTTTCGGCATTGTGCGCGCATCAAGAGTTTAAACTCGGTAATGTCGATACCGGCCTTATCGAGCGTGATATGGACGATCTGATTGTGATGGGCGATTTAACCTTTACTGATTGGGCGCTCGCAGCGGTGATCACTGGAAATCCGACCGCAGACCACCCGCTATCCGGATGGAGCCTGTGGGCACCAATGAAACGTTCCGTTTGGCTTGCAGCAGGAGGCGTGGAGCGTGAAATATTGGTGGTACAGACCGGAGCTGAAGCCTTCACAGTTTCGCATTTATCGGAAAGCATGGACTTGATATTGGAGGTGTCTGGTTCGAATACTTTGACACTTATAGATGGAGATCATAGACACCCAGTCCGGTACTTCCAGCTTGATGGCGCAGTCACACTTTTCATGGATTCTTATCCAAAACCGTTTGAAATCATTAAGGGATACTCTCTTGATGAAGGCGGGGGGAATACTGGAAATGAAGTGTTATCGCCGATGCCGGGTATCGTTAAAGTGCTTAATGTAGCCACGCAAAGTGGTGTGAATGCAGGGGATACGCTAGTAATTATCGAAGCTATGAAAATGGAGCATTCATTAACGGTCGCCCGTGATGCAGTCGTTTCTGACGTGTTAGTAGAAGTCGGGCAACAGGTCGAAGCCGGAGAGGTCTTGTTGACTTTGGAGGATCCTGATGCTTGAGCATGTGAAAATATTTGAAGTCGGCCCAAGGGATGGTCTGCAAAACCAGAAGCGCCTTATCTCGACTGAAGATAAAGTGAATTTGGTAAACATGCTTTCAAATTGCGGGTTTTCTCACATCGAAACGACGAGTTTTGTCAGCCCTAAATGGGTACCACAAATGGCGGATGCTGCTGCCGTTATGGCTGGAATTTCAAAGAAATCCGGCACTGCATATACCGCGCTAACACCAAATATGCAGGGCTATGAGGCTGCGATTAGTGCCGGAGTAGACGAAGTGGCGATTTTTGCATCAGCTTCTGAAGGTTTCAGTCAAAAAAACATAAATTGTTCGATAGAAGATGGTTTTGCACGGTTTTTACCAATTCTTGAGCGCGCAAAGATCGATAAGTGCAAGGTTCGTGGGTACATTTCTTGTGTGACCGATTGCCCATATGATGGCCCGACCGATCCAGACCAGGTTGTTAGAGTTGCATTGCGCTTATTGGAGATGGGTTGTTACGAAGTTTCACTTGGTGACACAATCGGTGCAGCGACGACGAAAACGACACACAAACTTATTAGCTCACTATTAAACCACCTGTCCAAAAGTGTACTTTCCGGGCACTTCCACGACACCAACAACACAGCCCTGGAAAATATTGTGGTTTGTCTGGAGGCGGGCATTCGAACCTTCGATTCCGCGGTTGGGGGGCTGGGCGGTTGCCCATACGCGGAAGGGGCGAAAGGAAATGTTGATACGGTCGCTGTGGTGAATATGTTGCATGATATGAAGTATGAAACTGGGTTGAACATTGAAAACTTGAACAAAGCAGCCACATTTGCCCAATCTTTGAGCGAGACCTGATATGCCCTACTCCACGATTTCCCTAAATACAGACGCGAATGCCATAACTACGATGACGCTCAACCGTCCAGACAAGCACAATGCGCTGTCAGCGGAAATGATAGCAGAGATCACTGACGCGACCCAAAAACTGGCGAAGGATACTGGAACCCGCGTGGTGATCTTAGCGGGAAACGGCAAAAGCTTTTGCGCCGGTGGCGATCTTGCGTGGATGAAAGAACAGATGACAGCCACAAGGCCTCAACGCATCAAAGAGGCGCGCAAACTGGCCGAGATGCTATTTCATCTGAACACTCTACCGAAGCCTTTAATCGGGAACATTCACGGAAATGCCTTTGGTGGTGGTGTTGGATTGATATCTGTGTGTGATACCGCATATTGTTCGATTAATGCAAAATTTTCACTTACTGAAGTTAAGTTAGGTTTGATACCTGCAACAATTAGCCCCTATGTAAACGCAAAAATCGGCGAAACTAACACGCGATATACTGGCTTATCAGCGCGACTACTATCTGCCGGAAAGGCTGAAAAAATCGGCCTTATTTCCGAAGTTGTCGAGGACTTGCACGATGTAGTGAATGAAGAAGCGCGCCGTTATCTGGAACTCGCCCCAGCTGCAGTTGCAGCAACGAAGGCATTGTTTCGAAGTTTGGGGTCAGTAATAGACGATGTTGTTATCGACCAGACTATTGAAAGACTGGCCGACACATGGGAGCATCCCGAAGCAATGGAGGGTGTATCCGCATTCTTCGAAAAACGTGCTCCAAGTTGGAAACCCTGAAGCGTTACTTGAGAATTGCCGTTACACGATCAAGCATCAAAAGGCGGCGCTTGCGTAACTCCTCCATATGGAAGTCGTCCATCGGCTCCACATTTGTTTCGCCACGGTGAATTTCGCGCGTCACCTCGTGGTATTCATCGAAAATACGGGCAAACTCACCGTTCTCGGTCTTTAGAGCATGGATTTTGTCCGCTTGCCCGGGGAACATGTCGATTAATTCGTTTGGTGTGTGGGACAATTGATTTCTCCTTTAGTTGATCCATATAAAGGATAGGAAAAGATGAGCCGCGCATCTTTGCGCTAGGTCAAAAAAACCACAACTTTCTTCATAGACAGTTGCCGGTATTCACGTAAAATGCGGCAAAGAGTTAGGGGATAAAGCATGCGCAGACCCGTTGTTGGCATTATTGGAAACGCTCATTTGGTCGGCGATCAATACACTGTGCAAGGTGTTGGGTTGATGAATCTGGATGCCGTCAGCATCGTGACGGACGCCGTGCCTATCATCATTCCAGCGCTTCCCACTATCGGAACAGTGAAAGAAATCGTGTCGATTTGCGACGGATTCGTCTTCACGGGCGGGCGTCCGAACGTACACCCCAAACATTACGGCGAAGAAGCAACCGAGGCGCACGGACAGTTCGATCTCGATCGCGACGCCCTGACGTTGCCGTTAATTCGCGAATGTGTGGCCAAATCTATTCCGATATTAGGGATTTGCCGCGGATTTCAGGAATTCAACGTTGCATTCGGCGGAACATTGCACCCCGAAATTCGCGACTTACCCGGCCGAATGAACCACAGAATGCCACCAGATGGTACAATCGAGGAGAAATTCGAACATCGCCACACTGTCGCTCTAACGCCAGGCGGCAAGTTCGCGAAAATTTTTAACACTGACGAAATACTGGTGAACTCGCTGCATGGCCAAGGTATTTGCATTCCGGGCGAACGGGTGATTGTCGAGGGTCGCGCCCCGGATAACACCCCCGAGGCAATCTATATCAAGGACGCAGAAGGGTTCGCAATCGCCGTGCAATGGCACCCCGAATGGAACGCCGAACATGACGAAGTTTCACGCCCGCTATTCAAAGCATTCGGGGCCGCATTACGCGCTCGTTAACCTTGGTCCCACTGCCACAGCGCAGGGATAAATCGATAGGCATCACCATCGGCGACCACATGCCCAACCCCTGGAAACGGGAAGTGGTAACTAAGAACCGCCATGCGATCTGCCGCTGTCATATCCAGCAGTTTCTTGCGCGTAGCGACAGTCGTTTCAGGAACCATGTCAATTTTAGCGTACCATTCAGGGCGCTCCATGCTGACATACGGGTCGCGAATGGCATCACCGGTTACCAACAGACTCTGCCCCTCGCTTTCGACAATCAGCGACATATGCCCCATCGTATGACCCGGCGTAGCAATCATCGTAACACCCGGCACAATTTCGTGCCCGTCAGTGACGCGGGTTAGCTGCGGTTCTGCGGCAGTAAGGGAATTTACCGCCCCAAGAACCATGGACTGGTCTGCCGCGTCCACCATATTTACGCGGTCATTCGTCATCCACCAATCAAACTCGGTCACGCCAATCAGGTATTCGGCATCTGGGAAAATCGCTTCGTCAAAGTCGTCTCGGATGCCCCAAATATGGTCGGGGTGCGCGTGGGTAAGGGCGACATGGGTGATTTCATCCTCGCTAATGCCGGAGGCCGCAAGGTTTTCCAGCATCCGTCCGGTTGTTGGCAAAAATCGGGTGCCGCCCCCCACATCGACCAGAACCTTACTATCCCCAATCTCGATCACCACGTGGTTCGTGTGTTCGTAGTGGGATCCGGCATCCAGAAAATGCGCTTCCATAAACGCGATAATCTCGTCCTCATCAGCGTTAACACCGATGTCGCGCGCAGAACTTGTGAAATACCCGTCAGAGACGACCGTTAGCTTTGCAGCACCTACCGTAAATCGGAAATACCCAGCGGATTGCCCACTTCTAGGTGCCGTAATTTTGGCCAAGGCAGGTGTGCCAAGGGCGAAAACAGGGGCCGCGGCGCTCATTTTCAGGATGTCACGGCGGGATGGGCGCAGAATGGTCATTTGCAGGCTCCTTGGCAAAACGGGTTGCAAGGATGTTTGCCCGAATACGCTTCAAGCGCAAGAAATATATTCAAAAAAACGCATTTGAGGGTGGCCGAATCGTAATCCGGCCACCAGAATTTTACTCTTCGTACTTGGCAATCAGCGCCTTGGCTGAATCGATCAAGGCCTGCCCATCAATGCCCAGCCCCTCCATCTCGACTAACCATTCGTCAACAACCGGCTGTGCTGCGGCCATCCAACGGGCCTTTTCAGCGTCATCCAGCGTGGTGACGGTGTTACCCGACGTATCCGCAATCGCGCGGCCAGCAATATCACCAGCATCCATAACCGCCCCGAACATCGCGGCCACATCGGGGCCAGAGTTCGCATCAATAACGGCCTTCAGATCATCGGGCAGCCGGTCATAGCTGTCGTTATTCATCGTCAAAACAAATGTCGCCGTATACAAACCGGGGTTCGTTTCAAACCCTGTGTGATTGTCCACCAACTCGGAAATACGCAGCGGAACCGTTACTTCAAACGGTAAAACCGTGCCGTCAATAACCCCCTTTGAAAGGGCTTCCGGTACTGCTGGAACGGGCATGCCAACGGGCGTTGCCCCCAGTTTTCCAAGCAAATTGGTAATCACACGCGTTGGTCCGCGCAGCTTTTGGCCCGAAACATCTTCCAAGCTCGCGATTGGTTTGTTGGAATGGATCCACCCCGGCCCGTGCGTGTGAAACACCAGCGGGCGCGTATCGGCGAATTCTTCAACGGCATTTTCCATCATATACTCGTGGAACGCACGTGACGATGCCTCGGAACTGCCCGTCATAAACGGCAATTCAAACGCTTCGGAGGTCGGAAAACGCCCTGGCGTATACCCCATTAACGTCCAAATGATATCGACAACACCATCCTTGGCCTGCCCATAAAGCGAGGGGGGCGCGCCACCAAGTTGCATCGAGGGGTAATGTTCGATTTTGATGCGCCCATTCGAATCCGCTTCAATCTTGTCAATCCACGGCTGAATGGCATTCGCGGGAATCGCCGCCTGAAGTGGCAAAAACTGGTGCAAGCGCAGCGTAACTTCCTGCGCCATGGCGGCGGAAGCCATGCTCACAGCCACCGCCGCTCCGCTGATTAGTAAAGAAATACGTTTCATTTTGTCCCCCTGATAAATGATAAGGTAGAACCTTGGATTTCCTTGCACGGAAGGTCAACAAGATTTGTCAGGTATTCCCCCAATGGCACTGGAAAATCTGGACGCACTGGGGTAGGGATGCGTAGCACCTGCCAAGGTTGGACCCAGCGAATGACAACTATAAACCGCAAGCTTTCCGTCGCCCCGATGATGGACTGGACCGACCGTCACTGTCGGTATTTCCACCGACGCTTCAGCAAACATACGTTGCTCTACACCGAAATGGTGACAGCAGCGGCGGTTGTACATGGAAATCGCGATCATTTGCTGGGCTATCATGAAGACGAACATCCCATCGCCTTGCAACTTGGTGGTTCGAACCCTGCCCAACTGGCCGAAGCCACCCGCATCGCCTGCGATTATGGTTGCGACGAGGTTAACCTAAACGTCGGATGCCCTTCAGATCGTGTGCAATCAGGCAGTTTTGGTGCAATTTTAATGGAAAACCCTGCCTTAGTCGCCGATTGCGCATCCGCGATGATCAAAGCGTCGACGGGTGCAGAGGTTACCATAAAATGCCGGATCGGGGTAGATGACCAAATCCCCGAAGACATCCTGCCAGAATTTTTATCCCGTGTATCCGCCGCCGGTATTCGCAGTTTTACGGTGCATGCGCGCAAGGCGTGGCTGCAGGGTCTAAGCCCCAAGGAAAATCGCGACGTGCCACCGCTTAATTACGATCTAGTATATGCCATGAAACGCCTTTTCCCGGGATTAGAGGTCTGCATTAACGGCGGGATCACCTCCCTTGAGCAAGCCCAAGCGCATCTTGATGCAGGCGTTGACGGTGTGATGATTGGGCGCACCGCCTATCACGAACCAGCCAAGATTCTAGCCACGGCTGACCAACAGTTTTTCGACGGTTCAACCAACGTGACCGCCGAACAAGCCGTGTTGGACATGCTGCCTTACATCGAATCCGAGCTTGGTAAAGGCGCGCGCCTAAACCAAATCACCCGCCATATGTTAGGCGCGTTTGCCGGCAGGCCCGGTGCCCGTCGTTGGCGGCGCGTCATATCCGAAGGCGCCCATATTGAGGGGGCAGGACCGGAACTCGTCCTATCCGCCCTTGATGAAATCCGCCGACTAGCCGCCTAAGGAATACCAAATGCTTGCATTCGAAATGTCACAGCTTCTACCACTGATGGCCTTGCTTTTGATGATAGGCGCCGTCGCCGGTGTTGTCGCGGGGCTGCTTGGGGTCGGGGGCGGGATTATCCTCGTACCCGCGTTTTATTACATGTTCGCAGCCCTCGGATACGACAGTGAAAACCTGATGCAAATTTGTGTGGCGACATCGTTGGCGACAATCATATTCACCTCCATCCGATCGGTCCTCAGCCATAATAAAAAAGGTGCGGTGGATTGGGATATCCTTAAGGGTTGGGCGCCTGGCATCGCTATTGGCGCCGTAATCGGTGTGTTGATCGCGCGCGAAATGCGTTCGGTTAGCTTGATGGTTCTATTTGGAATACTCGGGGCATTGGTTGGCCTTTATCTGGCATTCGGGCGTCAAAGCTGGCGTTTGGGGGATGCGATGCCGACGGGGATCGGACGAATTATCACCGCGCCAGTACTTGGGTTCCTATCCGTCTTGATGGGGATTGGTGGTGGTAGTTTCGGGGTGCCGTTGATGACCCTTTATAACCAGCCCATTCACCGCGCCATCGCAACATCAGCCGGATTTGGTGTTATCATTGCTGTACCGTCGGTTATAGGTTTTTTAATGATTGGCTGGGGCATGCCGGTTAAGCCGCCGTTAACCATTGGTATGGTGAACCTGCCCGCCTTCGCGATCGTGGTGTCGATGACCCTGATCACAGCCCCGCTTGGCGTGAAATTGGCACATGCGATGGACCCGAAACCGTTAAAAAGGGCCTTTGCGTTTTTCATCATGTTGATGGCGTTGAATATGCTTAGGAAAGCGATCTGGGGCTAGGGCCTTACTCCCGCAAGATCATGCGATCCTTTTGAATAACGGCCTCTTCCAGCTTTTCCAGAAAACTCATTCCCAGCAATGAAGAATGCAGCTGCCCTTCTTGCGCGATGGCCGCCCTGACATTTTGAACGATCACGTCGCCAACAGTTACATCGCTAAGAAAATACTTTGCGACATAGGATTTCCCGTTCACCGTTGTCATTGGCGTTGAAAACTCAAGCTGGTCCATCGGTATACCTAAACGCACCGCATCATCGTGGCGCAACAACACCAGCGAGGCCCCCGTATCAACCATAAGCCCAACATCGCGCCCGTTCACTTGTGCAATCACGCGGAACTGCCCATCCCAAGATCGATTAATTGAAACTTCGGGGTTAACAAGCGCGAGGGCAGCAGTTTCTGCCACCATCTGTTCCGTTTGTATGGTTCTTTCTACGTTAATGAATTCAACGACACCGATGCAAAACAGGGCCGCTAGCGCAAACATGGCGCGGTGGCGTTCTTCGGACAAGGACCCTAAAAGGTTACGGATAGCCCCCGCAAAGGCCGTGGCAACCAGACCAATCGCGATCAATGCCACCCACCACGCGCCGCCAGTTTCCAAAAACACGGCAGAAAAGTTGTCACGCAGTAGAAAGGCACCAATAAAATAAACTATTAGAATTAGTGCCCAAATTTGCATTTATCTGCTCAACTTCCTGAATTCGGCGCGACGCTTAGCACGCAGCATTTCGATGATAATTTCAACATCGTTACAGAAGTTTCCAACACTAATTAGTAAACATTAACAAATAGTTCACGAAAGTCCACGTTTTTTTCGACGGGTTACGATAAGTTTTTCACGATCGGGCAATTCAGCCACAAGGGTTTTGCGGTCGTCCGGCGTCATATCAGACCAGCCTGCGATCTCGTCAGTTGTTCGAAAACACCCGATACACAGGCCTGACGCTGGATGAATGACGCAAATCTTGACGCAAGGTGAATCCACCTCGTCGCGTTCCCAAACTTTGTCCAACTCCATATCGCTCACCTTAAATGCGCCAGCCGGTCCAGCAGTCCTTGCAAGATATACCCGGCGGCCACGTGGTCAATAACCTCGGAACGACGCTTGCGTGACGTATCCGCCTCAAGCAGCGCGCGTTCGGCGGCAACGGTGGACAGGCGTTCATCCCAAAAGGTGATCGGAATATCAATCAAGCGTGCTAAATTTCTGGCAAACGCGCGGGTGGATTGGCAGCGTGGCCCTTCGGATCCATCCATATTGAACGGCAATCCCAGCACCACACCTGCGATATTTCGCGCGCCGATCAGCTCGATCAACCGCGCCGCATCTGTGCCAAACTTCTTGCGCCGCACCGTTTCCAGCGGGGTCGCGACACTGCGGAATGTATCCGAAACCGCGACCCCGATTGTTTTTGTGCCCAGATCCAGCCCCATCAGGGCGGACATGGGCGGTAGTGCTGCGGCGAACCCTTCGACATCGTCGAAAACTTCGCTCATCTCGCTGAAACATCCGCATCCCGCGCCGCTGCCAGCAGTACGCCAATGTCCGCCGGACTATCTGCAAACACCTCCTGCGCCTCGTTCCATATGGCCGAGGCTTTCGCCGTTTCACCAAGCACGCCATAGGCACGGATAAGTCGCGCCCATTCCTCAACGGGTCCGCCTTCGGTAGCCAGACGTTCGCTAAGCTGGGCGACCATACCGCCGATCATCTCGTTGCGGTCGGCGTCTGTCATATCACCCGCGGCATTAACCTGATCAGCCGTTGGCCCTACCAACGGTGTGCGTGTGATGCCTGCTTCGGCAGCGATTCCGTCGATTTGGCTTTCGATCACAGGAATCCACGGCGCATCCGCCGGGCCTTCTTGCAACAACCCGTTCCACAAGGAATAGGTCTGCCCGAAATCTTGCCGCTGGATCATCAAGACCCCGGCGTAATACCGCGCCAGCGGATTGGATGGGTCAAGCTGGAACGCCCGCGCCAGTACCTCTTCCGCAGAAGGGGACACATACCAGTTTGTCGCCACGATCATTATTTCCGCTTGCGCCGCATAATCTGCCGCTGTTGCCTCGTCCCCCAGAAGCCGCATTACGGTTTCCAGCGCTACGCGCGCTTCGGCATACATGCCAAGCTGCGAGAGGTTATCAACCAACATCTGATGGCCGAGCAAGTCATCCGGGCGATCCTTAAGCACTTCTTGCAACTGTTTGACAAGTTCCAGATGTTTGGGGTCAACCTGCACAATGTCCGGCAACTCCGCGCCATCCTGCGCGACAGCTTTTTCAGCCACTTCTTGTGATGGGCGCGAACTGGCCCGATCCGCCAATGGCGCATCCGGCAGGCCCGGCACCCCGATCTGTTGATAAACACCCAGCGTGCCGGCCAATACCGCGACGCTAAGCACACCGGCCAATATCCGCGATGCCGCTTTAGGTGCGTCGCCTGTTGACGCTTCATGTGCTTCTGCGTCCGCCGCAACCAGCAAGCGCCGTGATACCTCGGTACGGCTGGTTTTGGCCTCGGCCTCGTTCAAAGTGCCACGGGCCAGATCAGCCTCGACCTCTTTCAACTGGTCCTTGTAAACTTGCACATCATAAGATGACCGCGAGGCTGTTTGTTTCTTTGGTCGAATTAAAGGCCAAAGCATTACTGCCAACGCCAAAATTGTTAAACCGCCTGCGAATATCCAAAATGTCATCATATCATCCCGTTTAATTTCGCGCGACAATATCCCTGCGCGCACCCACCTTGCAATGGCTGATAAACGCGCAGGGGGGCTTGCATGATGAATATGTCGTGAATAAGCATAAATATGCCGGAGTTTGGCAGAGGCACTCTATGATTCTGCTGCATTCCGGAGGTATATACTGCCCTGAAACAGGAGCCTCGCCTATGAAGCGTTATTCTGCCTTTGCCATTGCCCGCGAAGCCTTCCGTTTTCATTCGGGATGGGAGCGCGCGTGGAAATCCCCGACCCCCAAAGCGGAATACGACGTGGTGATCGTGGGCGCGGGCGGGCACGGTTTGGCGACTGCATACTATCTGGCGAAAAACCACGGCATCACCAACGTCGCCGTTCTGGAAAAAGGCTGGCTTGGCGGCGGGAATACGGGGCGCAACACGACCATCATTCGGTCCAATTACCTTCAAGATGAATCCGCTGCGATATTCGAATTATCCCGCACGCTATACGAGGGTTTAAGCCAAGATCTGAACTATAACATCATGTTCTCGCCGCGCGGCGTTCTGATGCTGGCTCAAACCGAACATGAATTGCGGGCATGGAAGCGCACCTCGCATGCGAACCGTCTGGCCGGCATCCAGTCCGAACTGGTCACGCCCGAACGCATCAAGGAAATCGTTCCGATAATCGAGATCAACGGCCCCCGTTACCCCGTCCTTGGCGGCCTGTGGCAGGCGCGCGGCGGCACGGCGCGCCACGACGCGGTCGCATGGGGGTACGCGCGCGGCGCATCGGATCGTGGTGTTGATATTATCCAGCAATGCGAAGTTACGGGGATTGATCAGACAGGCGGCAAAGTCACAGGCGTGCAAACCTCTAAAGGCGCAATAAAATGCAAACAATTGTGCGTCGTGGTGGCCGGCAGCTCGGGTATATTGGCAGACATGGCGGGTTTCCGCCTACCTATCGAATCCATGGCCCTGCAAGCGCTGGTATCCGAACCCATCAAACCCGTTCTTGATTGTGTTATCATGGCCAACACCGTGCATGGCTACCTAAGTCAGTCCGACAAAGGGGAACTGGTAATTGGTGGTGGCTCCGATGGTTTCAACAACTACACCCAGCGCGGCAGCTTTCACCATATCGAGGAAACCGTGCGCGCCCTGATCGAAACCTTCCCGATGATCTCGCGTCTAAAACAACTGCGTCAATGGGGCGGGATTGTCGACATGACAGGCGATCGTTCCCCCATCATCGGCAAAACACCGGTGGAGGGTATGTTCATGAATTGCGGTTGGGGTACGGGTGGCTTCAAATCCATCCCGGGGTCTGGTTGGGCAACCGCTGAAATGCTGGCCGATGGCGAACCTCGCGATCTGGCCGCCCCCTTCACGATGGATCGTTTCAAGGAAGGCCGCATGATCGACGAATCCGTTGCCGCAGCGGTGGCACACTAATGGACGCGCAACCAAACATGGCCCACGTCCAATCGCAATCGCGTCACGAAGATCTAGTGACGGTGTTGGGGGCGATAGTGATAAACGCTCTCTGCAGGTTTGATCAACGTCCAAACCAGATACAGCATAAACGCACCAACAACATAGAAAATAGCTTGATTTATATAATCGGTAGAAGCGACGCCGGTATAGTCGTAGATCACTTTGCCGATCATATCTTGCACACGGGTGATAAAAGGCATCACGGTGCGTTCAACAGAACTAAGAAAACTCATAATAATTACTCCACAACCAGACGGGAAAGATACAAGTGTCTGGACGCCCTAATGATAAACACATTTCGGCCACATTTGCAAATAATTTGTGAGGAAATTATGTCGCACATTCAGTCACAGGGAATACGTTGATGCTAAACAATAAATCCATAATCCCCAACGTAAAATTCCTCCGCCGCGAGGTGATGTTGGTAATGTTGGTCCTGTGGGTGGTCAGCTCGATTCTGGCTCTTTACATGGGCTGGGATTCGATTTTTCCGGCCATCGGTTCCATCGCGCTGTCCATCGGTTTGTCGATTTTCCTGACCCACCGCTACACCTCGCAAGAGGAACGCCGCCTATGGGATAATCAAGAAGAAGTACAACAGCGCATGATCTGGCGCTATATGCAGATGGTTCGACGTGGGCGACAAGGAAATGACCCGCTTAGCCTTGACCAACTCGGCGACCGGATCGAGGACAGCTTTGAAAGTATGCTCACCTCCAAACGCGCCGAGGCAGAGCTGGAAACCTATCGCTACGAAATGGTGTATTCCGTCGTTGGAACCCTGCAATGGGGCCTTGGCGGAATGTTGGTAGAATGGATACATTGATATGCTGATGCTTAGATGCCCCAATTGCGGTGTGACTGCCGAAGAAACCGAATTCGCACCGGGTGGCGAGGCGCATCTAACGCGCCATGCGGCGGGGTCTGAAGACCAAGATTTCAGCGACTATTTGTTCGCCCGTAAAAACCCGCGCGGCGTGCATTTTGAACGCTGGCGGCACGCCTTTGGCTGCGGCAAGTGGTTCCACGCCGCCCGTTGCACGGCGACATTGGAAGTATTCGGCACCTACACCGCCCAAACCTTCACCCCACCCGACGATATAATTGCTGCCGTTAAGGCCAAACGACCCGACTGGGAGGGTTACAAATGAGCGCGCGTCTTACATCCGGCGGTTCCGTAATTGACCGCGACACCTCCGTTTCCTTCACCTTCAACGGCAAGCAGTTCAAGGGCCACAAAGGTGATACCTTGGCGTCTGCCCTGCTGGCAAACGGTCAAACACTTGTCGGGCGCTCGTTCAAATACCACCGCCCGCGCGGCATCATGGCCAGCGGGGTTGAGGAACCCAACGCGCTTGTGAACATGGGCGAAGGCAGCCGCTTTGAACCCAACCAGCGCACCACAACGACCGAGGTTTTCGAGGGCTTGACCGCCACTTCGCAAAACCACTGGCCCAGCCTTGAATTCGACATTGGCGCGATCAACAACAAAGTTCCACGCCTGCTGCCCGCAGGTTTCTACTATAAAACCTTTATGAAACCGCAATGGGCATGGAAACACCTGTTTGAGCCAATCATCCGCCACTCCGCGGGCCTCGGCAACGCCCCGAAAGTTGCTGACGCGGATCGTTACGAATACTTTTACGCCTACGTTGATGTGCTGATCGTTGGCGGCGGCATGGCTGGCCTCGCCGCCGCCCGTGAAGCAGGGAAATCCGGCGCGAAGGTCTTGTTGATGGAGCAAACCGCCAACCTCGGTGGACGCCTCGCCGTCGACGGGGCCGTGATTGATGGCGAAACCTCCGCCGACTGGATCACCCAGATCACCGCCGACCTTGAGACAATGGAAAACGTCACCATACGCACCCGTATGATGGGGTCCGGCGTGTTCGACCACGGCTATGCGATGGGCTATGAACGCATCACGGACCACGCCCCGAACGATATCGCGCCCCGCCACCGCCTCTGGCGTATCCGCGCCAAACGGATTGTCACGGCGACAGGCGCATTGGAACGCCCGCTGTCCTTCGCTGGCAACGACATCCCCGGTGTCATGCTGGCCTCCGCCGTGCGCGATTACGTCAGCCTTTTTGGTGTCAGCGCAGGGGACCGCACGGTCGTCGTCACCAATAACGATGACGCTTACCGCACCGCGATTGCGATGAAAAACGCAGGGCTTGAAGTGCCGGTAATCCTCGATGCCCGCAAGGATGCCAACGGAACCCTTCCAGCAGCCGCACGTGCGATGGGCATCCGCGTCGAAACCGGCAAAGCCATCGCGCGCGTCAAAGGCTACAAATCCGTAACCGGTGTCGAAATCTGTTCGCAAGCCGGCGAAGGCACCCCGCTTGAAACCATCCCTTGCGATGTTGTCGCCATGTCCGGCGGCTGGTCGCCTGTCGTACACCTGTGGTCGCACTGCGGCGGCAAATTGAACTGGGACGAGGGCAACGCCATGTTTTCCCCCGACCCGAACCGCCCGCCACTCGGCGCAGACGGCAACGGTTTCGTGCTAACCGCCGGAACCGCATCGGGCGACCTTCACACCGCACCAGCCCTTGAAAATGCCATCGCCGCAGGCCACCAAGCCGCGGTTGAGGCGGGGTTCACCCCCGTTGATCACGCCGCACCCGTCGTCGAAATCCCGACCGAGGAACCCATGCTCCCCGTTTGGTCCATGCCCCAAAACGCACCTTACAAACTGCGTTCCAAATCATGGCTGGATTTCCAGAACGACGTCAAAGTTTCCGATGTCCGCCTCGCCGCCCAAGAAGGCTATGAAAGCGTCGAACACACCAAACGCTACACCACGCTTGGTATGGCCACGGATCAAGGCAAACTGTCCAACATCAACGGTCTCGCCATTCTTGCAGACAGCGTAAACGCCCCGATCCCGAATGTCGGTACGACAACCTTCCGCCCGCCTTACACGCCGATTTCCCTTGGCTCCATCGCAGGGGAGGCGCGCGGCAGCTTGTTCAAACCCACGCGCAAATCCCCCATCGACGCATGGCAAGACGCCAACAACGCCGTATGGGAACCCGTCGCAGACTGGCGCCGCCCCTATACCTATCGCCGGAGCGGTGAATCCACCGCGCAGGCCGTTACCCGTGAAATTATGAACACCCGCACAGGCGTTTCGATCCTTGATGCTTCCACACTTGGTAAAATCTTGGTCAAAGGGCCGGACGCCGCCAAATTCCTCGATCTCATCTACACCAATATGATGTCTTCGTTAAAAATCGGTAAATGCCGCTATGGCCTGATGTGCAGCGAAAACGGATTCCTGTTTGATGACGGCGTGGTTGCGCGCCTAAGCGAGGATGAATTCCTGTGCCACACCACATCGGGTGGTTCCGATAATGTGCATGGCTGGATGGAAGAATGGCTGCAAACGGAATGGTGGGATTTTGAAGTTTACACCACCAACGTCACCGAACAATTCGCCCAAATTGCCGTGGTCGGCCCGAACGCCCGCAAAGTGCTGGAAAAGCTGGGCGGTATGGATGTTTCCAGCGAAGCCCTGCCGTTCATGTCCTTCACTGACGGCACATTGGCAGGCATTCAGGCCCGCCCTTTCCGCATCTCGTTTTCAGGTGAGCTGTCCTACGAGATCGCCGTTCCCGCGGCACAAGGCCAAGCGTTCTGGGACAAAGTACTGGAGGCGGGCGCAGAATTCGGAATCATGCCCTACGGCACCGAGGCCCTGCATGTTATGCGCGCCGAAAAAGGCTTCATCATGATCGGCGACGAAACCGACGGCACGGTCATCCCGCAAGATTTGAAACTTGGCTGGGCTGTGTCGAAAAAGAAAGAAGACTTCATCGGCAAACGCGCCATGGAGCGCGAATTCCTGCAACGCGAGGACCGCAAGCAACTGGTCGGCCTGCTGACCGAAAATCCAACCGATGTGCTGCCAGATGGCGCGCACGCGGTGGAGGGTGGCAAGAACCGCTACGGGCAGGAAAATATGATCGGGCATGTGACCTCCACCTACTATTCGCCCACGCTCAACCACTCCATCGCTATGGCGCTTATCAAGGGCGGAAGCAAACGCATGGGCCAGGTTCTGACCTTCCCGCTTGGCGATAAAGCCATCAAAGCCAAGGTGGTTGATCCGGTTTTTTACGATAAAGAAGGGGCGCGCCAAAATGTCTAACGCAGTTTCCATCCTGAACGGAGCCACCTTCAACGGGGCCGTCAAAATCACCGAAGCAGGCCTGCGCGGCATGATTACCTTGCGCGGCGACCTATCCTCGCCAAAACTAAAAGCCGCCGTTTCAGCCGCCGCAGGGGTGGATATTCCTGCGCAGCGCAAGGTTAATCACGGCCCTATGGGCGGCGCGGCGTGGATGTCGCCTGACGAAGTTTTGCTGCTGGTGGACTACGACAAAGCTGAAGCTATCACGGCGGATATTGCCGCAGCTCTAAGCGATGAACACCACATGGTCGTCAACGTCTCTGATGCGCGTGCGGTGTTTTTGATCGAAGGGGCAGGGGCGCGCGAAGTCCTCGCCAAAGGGGCGCCGGTTGATTTGTCACCCGACGCATTCGGTGTTGGTGATCTGCGCCGCTCCCGCATCGGGCAACTCGCCGCCGCTTTCTGGATGGTGGACGATGAAACGTTCGAACTCGTCTGTTTCCGATCCGTTGGGGCGTTCATGTTTGACTGGTTATCCACCGCCGCGCGCGAAGGCAGCTTGCCGGAATATCTTTAACAAGCCATGCAAACGGTGCATATCGGCAATCTTTCATTGTCTGATGTGCAATCCGTTCCGCGCACCTATGTTACGTTCAGGTTAAGGCAGCAACGCTGACCTTTATAACGCATAGGAGCAAATGACATGACTAACGAAACACACCAGCTAAGCTTAGGTGAAATCCGCGCTTACGAGGCAAAGGCACATGTTTTGCGCGCCGAAGCGATGCGTAACGGCTCTAAGGCGTTCACATCCTTCATGGCAAACCTTTTGCACCGCGCGATTGCCGCATTTTCGCGCCCTGCGCACGCCTAAACCCCAAAGTTTTCTCCCAAGACTAGGGCTGTCTGCACGACAGCCCTTTTTTTTGCGCGCAACACAGGTTAGAGGGACCACATGACAGATATTCAAACACGCCCCGTAATTCGCCTTTTACCCAAAACCAACGCCCAGCGGTTACGCTTCGGCGCGCCTTGGGTGTTCTCCGACCAACTGGTTCTGGACCGTCGCACCAAAGCGATCCCTGCCGGCAGCATCGTCGAGGTGCAGGATAAAGAACGCAAACCGATTGCGCTGGCTGCTTTCAACGCCAACTCCAAAATCATCGCCCGCGTGCTGGACACGGACCTAGAGGCCGACATTAACGTGGAGTGGTTTACAAACCGTATACGCCACGCGTTCGAGCTGCGCGAAACCCTGTTCGACGCGCCGTTTTACCGCTTGATCCACGCCGAAGCTGACGGTATGCCCGGCGTTATCATCGACCGTTTCGGTGATACCGCCGTGATCCAGCCGAACGCAGCTTGGGCGGACGCCCGCATTGACGATATCGTCACCGCACTTTGCGATGTCACAGGTATCGTTAACGTTCTGAAAAACGCCAATGGCCGTGCGCGCACGTTGGAAGGCCTCAATGAGGAAACCATCGTTCTTCGCGGTGAAATCAACGATCTTATCCCTGTGCCAATGAACGGTGCCACTTATATGGCGGACCTCATGGGCGGCCAGAAAACCGGCCTGTTTTACGATCAACGCCCCAACCACGCGTTCACGGCGAACCTTGCCAAAGGCAAAACCATTCTGGATGTGTTCAGCCATGTCGGCGGTTTTTCGTTAGCGGCTTTGGCAAACGGGGCGACCAGTGCGCTGGCGATTGACGGTTCCGCGCCTGCGTTGGAATTGGCCGCAAAAGGGGCTGAGGCAACGGGTGTTGCTGACAAATTCGAAACCCTGAAAGGTGATGCATTCGACACGATGATCGCTATGGGCAATGAAAAACGTTCGTTTGGCGTGGTCGTCTGTGACCCACCCGCGTTCGCACCCTCCAAACAAGCACTGGAAGCGGGCCTTCGCGCCTATGAACGCATCGCGCGTCTTGGTGCAAATCTGGTTGAACCCGGTGGATACCTCGTGCTTTGTTCGTGTTCGCATTCCGCTGATCTGTCGCGCTTTCGCGAAATCAGCCTGCGCGGTGTGGGCAAGGCAGGGCGCAAAGGGCAGATCGTCTGGACAGGGCAGGCTGGCCCCGACCACCCGACGCACCCCTACTTGGCGGAAACATCCTACCTTAAAGCCATCTTCTTAAGGCTGGATTAATGCGCGTTCTGATGGATGCCTGCATCATTTTTCCAACAGTGATGCGCGAAATGCTGATGGAGACCGCCGCGTTAGGCGGTTTCACTCCGCTTTGGTCCGACAAAATTCTGGAAGAATGGCGTCACGCCGCAGGGCGCGCCGATTTTGAAATCGGTGGGATTGCGGGCGTTGAAATCGCGTTGCTAAAGGCGAGTTGGCCAACCGCGATGGTGCAAACCGACGCGGATGTGATTGAGACATTGTCCCTGCCAGACCGCAACGACCGCCACGTTTTAGCCGCTGCGATTGCAGGGGAGGCAGATTTTCTACTGACCCGAAACCTCAAAGATTTCCCGGCGAAAACACTGGCGCGTCATGATATTATTCGCCGCGAACCCGACGGTTTCTTGATGGAATTCGCGCAAGATGAAAACAGCCCTGTCGATATGCTGGCGGTTGGCCGCAAGGTTCAAGCCCGCGCCGTTCAGGCATCGGGCCGCCCGCAACTGATACGTCCGTTATTGAAACGTACCGGATTGCCACGCATGGGGAAATTCCTTGAAGCCGCATTTGGCGAGGAAAGCTAGGCGCCCTTCCACTTCGCTTCAAGGGCGCGAATAGCGGCAATGCGGTCGTTGGTTGCCGGATGGCTCATCAGCCATGCCAATTGCCCGCCGCCGTCAACCTTGCCAGCTAGATAATCGAGTTTCTGGAACATCGCGATCTGCGGAGCAACTCCGATGCCGGACTTGGTTAACAGCGCAGAGGCATAGGCATCCGCCTCGTATTCATCTTTGCGCGAAAGCGTGGCCGTGAACATCGAAATCAGCGCATTAACCAGATAGACCCCCACAAACGGGATCAACCGGCCCACCACCGTCATCAATATAATCCGCGCCGCATTGGCCCCGGCAAAATCCAGCATCCGGCGTTTGGAATGGCCAAGCGCGACGTGGCCAAGTTCATGCGCAATCACGCTCGCCAGTTCTTCGGCATCAACGATCCCGTCGCGGTATTTGTTCATAAACCCGCGCGTGATGAAAATCCGCCCGTCGGCGGCGGCCAGCCCGTTGATCGGGTCAATTTCATAGATGTGAACCTTAAGGTTCGGCAAATCCAGCTGCGCGGCCATGCGTTTGGTTAACGCCAACAACGCCGGATCTTTCAGCGGCGTTGATTGCGCATCAAGGTTCCGGCCACTGCGCCAAGCGGAAACCTTGAACATAACGACGGCGATAATGATGGCCAACAGGATGGGGGCAAAACGTATCATGGGGTATATATGGGGCGTGGGCCTACCACGCGCAAGGCAAATTCAGGATGCCGCGAAACGCCCAGCCACCAATGCGTACATCACCGACTGTGCGCAGGTCCGGCATGGTGTCAAACAACATGGGCAACGCCACATCGGCAACCATCGCTTTGCTGATCCACGCGCCGGCGCAAAAATGCGGACCTGCCCCAAAGGCGATATGTTTGCCCGCGTCGCGGGTAATATCGAAACGATCGGGGTTTTTGAAATACCCCTCGTCACGATTGGCAGACCCAAGCATAAAGAAGATGTTGTCGCCCTTATCAAGCGTCACATCCCCGATCCGGTGTTCCTGTGCAATGATGCGCGGCGACATACCGATGGGGCTTAGCCAGCGCACGAATTCTTCGAAGACCTGCATCCAGCTGGCATCACCTGCCTGCACCATCGCCAATTGTTCGGGGTGGGTCAGCAGCGCCCAGATCGCGCCGGCGATCACATCGCGCGGTTCGTTTTGCCCACCTGTGATCGTCAGCTTGATATTGGCGCGGATGCTTTCCTCGGACAGTCCTGCCGCCAGCATCACGCTGATCATATCAAACGATTTTTGCCCCGCATTCGGCAGCATGGCATCAATCGCTGCGTCAACGGCGGCGGTGGCGGCATTGCACCGCGCCTCGACTTCCGCATCGCCCGTATAGTTCGCAATCCCGTCGATCATCGCTTGTGACCAGATGTCCATTTCCTGCCACGTCGCGGTCTCTAATCCTGTGATCTTGATCAGGCATTGTGCGGACAAGCGGGTGGCGTATTCCATAAACAGATCAGCCGAACCTTTGGGGATCAGTTCCGCCAATATCGTCTCGGCCTCGGTTTTGAAAATCGCGGTCCAGTGGTCTCGTGCAGTCTTGGGCGAGATACACGGGAACAACGCTTTGCGTTCAATTTTATGCGCTTCCCCATCGCGTCGCATCAGGTTTTGCCCCAGAAGGCGGGCCATCAACCCCTCTGGCTGTTCGGAACTGAACACCTCGACCTTCGGTTCGGCGTTAACGATTTCGTCACGCTTTACGAACATTGTGCGATCAAACTGTGGCACATAAACCAATGGGCCAACGGCGCGCATTTTTTCCAAAGCGGGGTAAGGGTTTGCCCAAAAAGCCGCAGGGTCTATGTTGAAAACCGGGGCGTTGCTCATGCTTTTTTTGCCTCATTCCGGTGCTGCCGCAGTACCACCAGAAGGCGGATGCCCATGCCCAGCGCCACTAGTGCCGCGATCATCAGCCAGCTTGCCTCGCCCATTAGGGTTGCGATTTCTTCAAGGTTGCCGCTGAACATGTAGCCAGCACCGATATAAATCGTGACCCACAGGACCTCGCCCAAGAAATCCCAAATGGTAAATCTTAGCCAGCGCATGTCACTGGCCCCGCAAATTATGTTGGTGATCGGACCGATCGGGGCCAAAAGCCAGCGGGTCAGGAACACGCCAACGCCGCCGAAACGGTCGATAAACTCTTTGGCCCGCAGTATTTGCGCCGCCCGTTTGGGTTTTCGGACAAGGCGTTCTTCTACGGCATTGCCCGCATGAAGCCCGATCTGATATCCGATCTGGTCGCCAATCACGGCCCCCGCCAGCGCGACAAGGAAAGATTGCGTTAATTCAAGCTCTCCGATCTGGATGAACGCGCCGGTCACCAACAAGGCAAGGCTGCTGGACACAGGCACACCCGATGCGGCCAAAACCGCAATGCCGAATAAAAACGGCAACCCATAGGTGGGTACAAGGGCGAGGATGGTTTCAGTCACGGGCTGCACGCTGATCAATGATGACCTTCAACAGGGCGTTTCGCAGTTCAGGTAATGGCCTGTCTTGGCTGTCCGCGATGGCTGTCAATGTCAAATGGCGACGCAAGTTTGTCTCGATTCCCAAGGCCTCGACCAGCTTGTCTTTATCTACGTCATAAGAATGCGCGACATAGCCAACGGTCATCCAGCCAGAGATCGTTTGGTCTTGATGCTGGGGCCAATAAACCACGTCGGCAATAAAGCGTACGAACAACATACTGGTCAGTATCAGTGCGGCCAGAAACCCCAGTACCAGAAGTTTATGATCGCTCCATAGTTTCTTCATCGGCCCAGCTCCTTCATTGCCCCCTCGATCCCTTTCAGGGTCATCGGGAACATGCGGTTTTGAAATATCTCGCGGATCATACCGATGGAGTGGGTATATTGCCAATAATCCTGCTGCGTCGGGTTTATCCAGATGTGGTCAGGCCATTGTTCGCGGGCACGGTTTAACCAAGTTTCCCCGGCTTCTTCGTTATAATGCTCGTTCGCGCCGCCTCTGTAAGCGATTTCATAAGGGGACATCGCGGCGTCGCCGACAAAGATACATTTGTAATCAGACCCATAGGTGTGCAGCACATCCCACGTGGGGATTTGGTCTGTCCAACGGCGGGTATTGTCTTTCCAAACGCCCTCGTACAGGCAGTTGTGGAAGTAGTAATGCTCCAGATGTTTGAATTCCGTCTTGGCCGCGGAAAACAGTTCTTCGACCATGCGGATATGCGCGTCCATCGAGCCGCCAATATCAAGGAATAACAAAACCTTAACGTTGTTGCGCCGCTCTGGCCGTGTCTTGATATCGATATAGCCGTTTTCGGCGGTGGCGCGGATTGTGCCGTCTAGATCCAGTTCGTCATCCGCCCCTTCGCGCGCCCAGCGGCGCAGGCGTTTGAGCGCGACCTTGATGTTGCGGGTGCCAAGTTCGACGCTGTCATCCAGATTGCGAAACTCGCGTTTATCCCAAACCTTTACCGCCCGTTGATGTCGGCTTTCATGTTGGCCAATACGGATACCTTCGGGGTTATAGCCATACGCCCCGAAAGGCGAGGTCCCCGCCGTGCCGATCCATTTGGAGCCGCCTTGATGCCGTTTTTCCTGCTCCGCCAGACGTTGCTTTAAGGTTTCCATCAGCTTGTCGAACCCGCCCAAGGCCTCGATCTCGGCCATCTCCTCCTTCGACAGGGTCTTTTCCGCCAGCTTGCGAATCCAGTCTTCGGGTACATCGACCACGTTCATAATGTCGTCAACGGTCATGGTTTCCAGCCCGCTGAAGGTGGCGGAAAATGCTTGGTCAAACTTATCCAAATTGCGTTCGTCTTTCACCATTATGGCGCGCGCGAGATAATAAAATCCCTCCACGTCATAAAGGACCAGCGCGGCATCCATCGCCTCAAGGAAGCTAAGATACTCGCGCAGGGATACGGGGATTTTGGCGTCCCGCAGGTTGGTGAAAAACTGCAAAAACACCTAGATGCCCCATTTCGCCATGAACAGCGCGATGAAATAGCCGATCAACAATAATGCGATGCCGTGGACAATCGCATATTGCAGTTTGTCAGCCGTATTTCCGCCGCGCTTTGTGGCATGTACCCAGCCAAGTATTGCGCCGATTACGGCACCGATTGCTGCTAATATCATGTGATTTCCTATCGTGTGTATTTGATGAAAAGGAGGCGAGGCGCCAGACTTTTGCGGTTACGGGCGCATTGTTAGGGTCATCGGTGTTTCCTCGCCACAAAGGCGAGGCGTTCAAACAGATGCACGTCCTGTTCATTCTTCAACAACGCGCCGTGCATTTTGGGCAGGTTTACGGTTGCATCCTTGCGCAACACTTCGGCGCTTAGATCTTCGCTTAACAACAGTTTCAACCAGTCCAGAACTTCGCTGGTGGAGGGTTTTTTCTTGAGGTTCGGCGTTTCGCGAATTTTGTAGAATTGCGTTAACGCTTCCTCAAGCAAATCCTGCTTAATGTTGGGGAAATGCACATCGACGATCTTTTGCATCGTTTCGGTGTCAGGGAACCGGATGTAGTGGAAGAAACAGCGGCGCAGGAAGGCGTCCGGCAGCTCTTTCTCGTTGTTCGAGGTGATGATGATAATCGGGCGATGCTTGGCCACAACAGTTTCACCGGTCTCGTAGACGTGGAATTCCATCTTGTCCAACTCCTGCAACAGGTCGTTGGGGAACTCGATATCGGCCTTGTCGATTTCGTCGATCAATAGCACAACGCGTTGATCGGCGGTGAACGCCTGCCACAGTTTGCCCTGTTTGATGTAGTTGCGCACATCATTCACGCGCGCGTCACCCAGTTGCGAATCGCGCAGGCGCGAAACTGCGTCGTATTCGTAAAGGCCTTGCTGGGCTTTGGTGGTGGATTTGATGTTCCACTCCAACATCTCCACGCCCAAAGCGTCGGAAATCTGGCGAGCCAGCTCCGTTTTGCCGGTTCCAGGTTCACCTTTAACCAAAAGCGGGCGTTCCAGCGCGATGGCCGCGTTTACAGCCACTTTCAGGTCGTCGGTTGCTACATAGTCGTCTGTGCCGTCAAAGCGCATTTGTTCACCATAATTCGATTCATTTCAGGGCGAACACTAGCATTCAGCAAGTTTCGTGAAAAGCGGCATATGTTGTGCGTGACATTCCTTGCAATATTAGGTATGGCCAGCCCATAAACGCGAATTATGGCGTTATATCGAGGGACGGAATTCGATATGACGTACATTATCTAGTTGGGGGAAACTTGATGAAAGCGGAAACTATATTGGATGCAGATTATCATCCAGCCGAAGACGAACCATTTATGAACGAGCGCCAGACGGAATATTTTCGTCAGAAGCTGACGGCGTGGAAAGCGTCCATTCTGGAAGAAACGCGCGGCACGATCGAACATATGCAAGAAGGCACACGCAGCATTCCTGACGTGGCCGACCGTGCATCCGAGGAAACCGACCGTGCGCTGGAATTGCGGACACGGGACCGCGAACGCAAAGTTGTATCGAAAATCGACGCCGCCTTGCGCCGGATCGAGGATGGGTCTTACGGGTATTGCGATGACACAGGCGAGCCGATTTCGCTGAAGCGTCTGGATGCCCGCCCAATCGCGACCTACAGCCTTGAGGCGCAGGAACGCCACGAGCGTAAAGAAAAAGTTCACCGCGACAACTGATCGCTGCGTAACTTGCAAGACTTTGAACGGGGGGCTTTACGGCCCCTCTTTTTTTGCCCAAACTCCATTTGAAATGGAGATTGCAATATGGTTAACGGCCCCCTTTTAGGCGTGAAAATTCTGGAATTTGCAGGAATCGGGCCGGGGCCGTATTGTGGGCAACTGCTGGCCGATATGGGGGCGGAGGTGACGGTTGTTGATCGCCCCAAACGCAGCGCTATTTCGCTGGAACGCACGCCGGATCGGCGTGGCAAGAAATCTATTGTGATTGATTTGAAGTCTGCTGATGGTACGAAGGTTGCGCTGGATTTGATCGCGGCGTCTGACGCCTTGATTGAAGGCAACCGCCCCGGCGTGATGGAGCGCCTCGGTCTTGGCCCTGATGCAAGCCACGCGCGCAATCCGGCGCTGGTTTACGGGCGGATGACGGGGTGGGGGCAGTCCGGCCCCTATGCGATGATGGCAGGCCACGACATTAATTATCTTTCGTTAACCGGCGCATTGCAGGCGATGGGTCCGGCGGATAAGCCACCTTTTCCACCGCTTAATCTGGTCGGGGATTTTGGCGGAGGTTCGTTGTTTCTGGCGATGGGTATTCTGGCCGCGTTGTTGGAGGCGAAAACCACGGGGCAAGGGCGTGTCGTCGATGCGGCGATTACGGACGGGGTAAATTCCATGATGGGGTTCTTTCACGGGCTGGACGCCGCGGGCCGTTGGACACCGGAGCGCGAAGCCAATTGGCTGGACGGAGCGGCGCCATATTATCGTTGTTACGAGACATCGGATGGGAAATTCATGGCTGTCGGTTGTATCGAGCCGCAGTTTTTGGCCGCGATGTTGAATGTGCTGGATTTAACGCCTGCGGAGTATGGAGCGCAACACGATGAGGGCCAGCACGCGCGGCAGACGGAATTATTGATGAGTATTTTTGAAAGAAAGAAGCAGGCGGAGTGGGTGGAGGTTTTTGATGGAACCGATGCCTGCGTGACGCCTGTGTTGGATTATCGGGCGGCGGCGGCGCATCCGCATATGCAGGCGCGCGGGGCGTTACGGGGCGTGGATGGGGTGATGCATCCGGCGAAGGCTCCGGTTTTTTCGGGTGGTTCGGCGGAAGTTGACACGCGATTGCCTACTGATGGGGGCGATACGACATCGGTTCTTGAGGAGGCCGGGTATTCGCCTGCGCAGATATCCGATCTGGAGGAAAACGGCGTCGTGCGAAAATCATGAGCATCAAGGGCATAGACATAACGGTTTTAGGTGGCGGGATTGCCGGTTTGGCGTCTGCTACGGCATTGGCACAGCGTGGGGCGGTTGTGACGGTGTTGGAACAAGCAAGCGCGTTGGGCGAAGTTGGGGCAGGTTTGCAGATCGGCCCGAACGGGGTCGCCGTGTTGGAGGCGTTGGGCCTGCGTGACGCAGCAGCCGCCGTTGCCAACGTGCCCGAAGCGGTGGAGTTGCGCGACATGGCCACGGGCCGCGAGGTTGCGCACCTGCCCATGGGGCCGGCGGCGATGCAGCGTTGGGGGCGGCCATATTGGCAGTTCCACCGTGCCGATTTGCTGGAGGTGCTGGCCTCTGGCGCGAAGGCGGCGGGTGTTGATATCCGGCTGGGGCAAAAGGTTGAAACGATCAAGGACATTACCGCATCCGTAGTGATTGCGGCTGACGGGGTCCGTTCAGCCGTTCGCGCTGAGGTGTTTAACGGCCAGCCTGCCAGTTTCACAGGGCAGGTGGCGTGGCGCGGGATAATTCCGGCGGAAAAACTGCCCGCAGGCACGGTGAAAAACGCAGCGACTGTATATATGGGGCCGGGGCGGCATTTGGTGACGTATCCGATGCGCGGTGGCTCGATTGTGAATTTCGTGGCGGTGGAGGAGCGGGATTCGTGGGCCGAGGAGGGCTGGAACATTCCTGACGACCCTGACAACCTGCGCCGTGCGTTTGCGGGGGCTGGGCAGGATGTTCAGACTATTTTGAAGGCCGTGGATGAAACATTCCTTTGGGGGCTGTTCAACCATCCGTACTTGCCACATTGGACCAAGGATAATGTGGCGCTAGTCGGCGATGCGTGCCACCCGATGTTGCCATATTTAGCGCAAGGGGCGGTTATGGCCTTGGAAGATGCGTGGGTCTTGGCACGGGAATTGGACCGTGCTGGCGTGCCGGATGGATTGCTGGCCTATGAGCGCATCTGCAAACCACGCGCGACACGGGTGCAAAAGGCGGCGGCCTCCAACGCAACAGCGTATCATTTGCGCAGCGGCCCTTCGCGGCTTGTGGCGCATACGGGGCTGAAAGCGATTTCACGGCTTGCGCCCTCGGCCCTGTTGGGGCGGTTTGACTGGCTTTACGGCGAGGACGTCACAAAGGGTGATCACTGACGTTGACAATTTGTCGATAAAATGTTGACGTAAATACAAAGCCGTTCTTTTCGCGCGGCCCCCTCAAAGATTCGGAGAACGTTATGAGCCAAAAGCAGTGGGATTTCTGGATTGATCGCGGTGGAACCTTCACCGACATCGTGGCGCGCACCCCTGAAGGCGAAATCGCCGCGCATAAACTGCTGTCCGAAAACCCCGAGGCTTATCCCGACGCTGCCATCCAAGGCATACGTGATCTTATTGGCCTGAAACAAGGCGAGCCGATCCCCGCCGACGCCATTGATACCGTCAAGATGGGCACGACTGTGGCGACAAACGCACTGCTGGAACGCAAGGGAGATCCGACATTGCTGGTGACCACCAAGGGGTTCCGCGATGCGCTGGCGATTGGCTATCAGGATCGCCCCGACATTTTCGCGCGCGAGATTATCAAGCCGGAATTGCTGTATTCCGACGTGATTGAAGTGGTTGAGCGCGTGCGTGTTGATGGAACGGTTGAACAAGCACCCGAAGTAGCGGCCGTTCGCGCCGACTTGCAGGCCGCGTTCGACACCGGCATCCGCGCCGTGGCCATCGTGTTCATGCACGCCTATGCCTTTCCGAAGCACGAGCAGGTCGTTGCCAGAATCGCGCGCGAAATCGGGTTTACACAGGTTTCCGTCAGCCACGAGGTGTCCCCCCTGATGAAGCTGGTCGGGCGCGGCGACACCACAGTAGTTGATGCGTATCTGTCACCGATCCTGTCACGCTATGTGCAACAAGTCGCGCGCGAGCTGGGCGCGGGCGTGCGCCTGATGTTCATGATGTCGTCTGGCGGCTTGACCGCGGCGGAACTGTTTCAAGGCAAAGATGCGATTTTGTCTGGCCCCGCTGGCGGGGTTGTGGGCGCGGTGCAAACATCGGCGATTGCGGGGTTCGAGCAGATTATCGGGTTCGATATGGGCGGCACGTCCACTGACGTTTGCCACTATGACGGCGAGTTTGAGCGCGCTTTTGAAACCGAGGTCGCGGGCGTTCGGATGCGCGCGCCGATGATGCGCATTCATACGGTTGCGGCGGGGGGCGGCTCCATCCTGCATTACGACGGGTCGCGTTTTAGCGTTGGGCCGGATTCGGCAGGTGCTAACCCCGGGCCGAAATGTTACCGCCGTGGCGGGCCGCTGGCGGTGACGGATGCAAACGTGATGGTCGGGAAATTGCGGGCCGAGAACTTCCCGAAAATTTTCGGGGAAAATCAGGACCAACCGCTGGATGTTGAGGCCGTAAAGGCGGCATTTGGTGCGCTTGCCGAGGAAATCGGTGATGGCCGCACGCCCGAACAAGTGGCCGAAGGGTTCTTGGCGATTGCCATTGAAAACATGGCCAATGCGATCAAGAAAATCTCCGTGCAGCGCGGGTATGACGTGTCGGGCTATGCGCTAACGTGTTTTGGCGGCGCTGGCGGGCAGCATGCTTGTGCGGTGGCGGATTCGCTTGGAATGACGACCGTTGTGGTGCATCCGCATTCGGGAATTTTGTCGGCGTACGGGATGGGGTTGGCCGATATTCGGGCCAACCGCACGCAATCCGTTGTACAGCCATTAAGTGCTGAAAACCTGCCGGATGTGGCGAACTCAATCGAGGCATTGCGCGCCACGACCTTTAAAGAGCTGCGCGATCAAGGGGTGCCGTCTGGCGAAATCCAGACCCACCCGCGCTTGCATTTACGCTATGAGGGAACAGATTCGCCAATCGCGGTGGATTTCGCTGATATTGACGCGATGCTGGCTGCGTTTGAAGACGCGCACCGCAAGCAGTTCGGGTTTGTATTCGAAGGTAAAACTGTGGTGATCGAAGCGGCGGAGGTTGAATCCGTCGGGGGTGGGGCCACGATTGAGGAACCCGCATCGGTGGTGGAAAAATACGAGGCGGGCGCGCGCGAGACGGCATCGTTTTACGCTGATGGCGCGTGGCACGAGGCGGGGATTTTCCGCGACCGCACCGCGTTCAGCGCAGGTATGACCATAAACGGCCCTGCGTTGATAATCGAGCCGCACCAGACCATCGTCGTTGAGCCCGGCTGGCAGGCCGAAGTGAACAAGTTCAACCACATCATCCTGCGCCGTGTCGTCGCCCTTGATCGCAACAAAGCGCTGGGCACGGAGGCTGATCCGGTGATGTTGGAGGTGTTCAACAACCTGTTTATGGCGATTGCCGAACAGATGGGCGTGACCCTGCAAAACACGGCGTATTCGGTGAATATCAAAGAACGTGTGGACTTTTCCTGCGCCGTTTTTGCCGCAGATTCGTCGCTGGTGGCGAACGCGCCGCATATGCCGGTGCATTTGGGGTCGATGGATCGCTCGGTCGAGGCGATCATCGCGCAGAACGTTGGCAAAATGCGCCCCGGGGACGTGTTCGCGTTGAACGCGCCCTATAATGGCGGCACGCATTTGCCCGACATTACGGTGGTAACGCCGGTGTTTGATGACGCTGGGGCAGAGATTTTGTTCTATGTCGCGTCGCGCGGGCATCATGCGGATGTGGGTGGCTCGGCCCCCGGTTCGATGACGCCGCTGGCGACAAACGTTAACGAAGAAGGGGTGTTGTTCGATAATTTCCTGCTGGTTGATCGCGGCGAATTCCGCGAGGAAGCCTTGCAGGTTTTGCTGACGGATCACGCTTATCCTTGCCGGAATCCTTACCAGAATATCGCTGATTTGAAGGCCCAGATTGCCGCCAATGAAAAGGGTATTCAGGAGCTGCGCAAAATGGTTAACCAGTTCGGGCTGGACGTGGTGAATGCCTACATGGGGCACGTGCAGGACAACGCTGAAGAAAATGTTCGCCGTGTGATTGACGTGTTGAAAGACAGCGAATGGGAGACGCACACGGACCAAGGCGCTGTGATTAAACTGAAGATCTCGGTTGATAAGGAAAACCGTGAAGCGACGGTGGATTTCACCGGAACCTCGCCACAGCAAGATAGCAATTTCAACGCGCCGGAACCCGTCGCGCGGGCCGCTGTGCTGTATGCTTTCCGCCTGATGGTGGAGGGGAATATCCCGATGAATGCCGGTTGTCTGAAGCCGATCAATATCATAATCCCCGAAGATTGCATGTTGCGCCCCAAGTATCCTGCCGCAGTTGTGGCCGGAAATGTCGAGACTTCCCAGCATGTTACCAATACACTGTTGGCAGCGTTGGGCGC